>Ga0302252_1000048_pt1 | contig 170533 bp, 147 predicted proteins | sample AAG_RA_Leu_MG_FD_193511 | JGI IMG/M metagenome (GOLD analysis project Ga0302252, IMG submission 193511) | Enriched activated sludge microbial communities from anaerobic digester in WTTP, New Holstein, Wisconsin, United States - AAG_RA_Leu | ecosystem: Engineered > Bioreactor > Anaerobic >... | reverse complement strand
AAAATTATTTGGAATTTGTAATTTGGAGTTTTTTGATTATCAGTTGTTATAAGATAATATTTTTTTCCCATTTACTTACAACTAATAACAAATCACCAGCTGCCATCTGCCAATCACTAATCAGCAGCCTCCAGCCACCATTCTTCTTGTCTCAAAAATACTTAAAAATATCCCTAATTTTGTTGTTTGTCATGCGGAAGAAGTTTTGCATAAAATATCTGAATCTGGCGAGCATCAAGATTTATCGTTTAGCGATTCTTAGTGTTTTGGTCATAAGCCTTGTAGAAATGAGTCTTGCACAGGGCCCCAGTGTGCCTATTTTGAATTTGGCTAAGGAAAGGGGGTTATCAAATGGGGCGGTCAATTGCATTAATATGGATTCAGAAGGATATCTTTGGCTTGGAACATGGAATGGGCTTAATCGCTGGGATGGTAGCCAGATAGTAAGTTATTTGCCCGGGAGCTCACCGCATTCACTTCACAACCACGTTGTTCGCAGGATTATTCCTTTGAAAAAAGGTGGTTTGTGGCTTATGACCAATAAAGGAATTTCGAAATATGATAATCAACTGGACGAGTTTACGGCCTATTTCGATAATCTTCCTGGAAACTTAAATTATGAGACTGACTTGAGTATGACCCTTGCAGAAGATTCTGTTCTTTTTGTTTCGGTAAAAGGGAGAGGATTATATCAGTATATTTCTGATGAAAAGAATTTTAGGTTGAGAGATGATATTCACGATTCGCTTGAAATACTCCAGAGCCTTGTAAGTATTCAAAGTTCGGTAAATGGTTTAGTTTTACTGACAAACAATGGGAAAGTATGGCGCTTGAAAGGGGAGGATCTATATCTTATAGGCAAATTTCATACGAATGCTCCCTTGGTATCTACCTTTCTATTTATGCAGGGTCAGGATGAATATTTTCTTCTTGTACAGCGCAATGCTCCTGCATTAATGATGAATTTGAAGAGTGGAAAGAAGTGGCAGCTTAGAATTTCTGGTGATTTTATTACTCATTTTGCTCCCGCACGTAATATTACAGAGATATGGGTAGGCACCGAACTGGGGAATCTTTATCGGTTTAATCTTTCTACGAGAATTTTTCGTGAGATATATAAATCAAAGGATTACGCAGGTGAAGGATTGTTCACCTCACGTATTCTTGAAATCTATGAACCCAAGGGGGGTGGTCTGTGGCTGGGAACCGACGGCAATGGCGCCTTCGCTATTTTACCTAAATGTATCTCTAATGAACCCATTCCTGCTACACGATTGTCCTATCCTATCGTAAGAAGTATTTTACGAGATGGTAAATTGTTATTAGTGGGAACAAAGGGCGGTGGGCTCGATGTTCTTGGTTTGGATGGAAATCGTGTACGTACCTTCAGTACAGAGAAAGGAATGAGCAATAATTCTCTGCTTTCGATGCTCAGGCGACCTGATGGAAGTATATGGTTAGGGACCGACGGGACAGGAATCGGCGTATTGAATGCTTCGAAAACGCATATTCATTCCTTGTTTATTCCCGACATTCCTCCCGAATTAAGTTCTTATGCCAGCATTTATAAGATGATAGACGATGGCCATGGGAATGTTTTTGCCGGAACCAGTGGTTTTGGGGTTCTCCAGATTTCTTATGATCCTCATCATCCAGATAAAATTTATGGTTTGAGGCAGGTAGAACTCGAGAAAACCGCTACCGGTGAACTACAAAGACAGATTGTATATGCTTTAGCTCAAAGTCGTCCTGGAATTTTATGGATAGGTGTGAGAGGCAAAGGAGTTATTCGCTATAATACGGTAACAAACCGTGTAGAGTCGGTTTATTCTACTCATACCCGACCCGATATCATTCAAAATGATGATGTTATTTCTTTGTTTGTAGATGCTAAAGGTATAGTGTGGATTGGCACGAGTGGAGGTTTGTTTTGTCTCGATCCTGAGTCAGGACAGGTTTTAAGGGAATATCAAAACTTCAGGTATCGTATTGTGGGCTGTATTATTCATTCCATTCAAGCCGATGCAGAAGATAATTTACTACTGACTACTTCGGATGGCATTGTTGTCATTGACAGAGAAAGGGAAAAAGTGAGGTTTTTTGGTCAAGAAGATGGATTGATCAACGCAGAATACACGGACGGAGCTGGATATTATGATTCGGTGAATAGGGTATATTATGCAGGAGGTACGCGGGGTCTCGATAGAATTCGTACGGAAGATATTCGGCTTACTTCAAGTTTCCCTTCATTAGCTATCAATGCTTTATATGTCAACAATCAATTACAGCAGCCGGATGATAAAATTTTGCCATTTCGTGCTAATCTGGTTAAAAATTTAAGGCTCAAACATAATCAAAATACCCTTACGTTTGATGTGGTGGCTCTGAATAGTTTTGGGAATCGCAATCACAGCATTTCTTACCGTTTGCTTCCTGATAATAAAGAATGGATGATTCAATCCGACAAAAATGGCTTAGTGTTGTCGAATCTCCACCCAGGTGATTATGTTCTGCAATTGCGTGTGAGTGACGAAAACGGTCAATGGGCTCCTGTCAGTAAAGAAATCAATATCCATATTTCACCTCCTTTCTGGATTACTACCTGGGCTTTTGCTCTCTATTTCGTGGTTTTGGCTACCATACAGGGAGTCATCTTATTGATATTTCGTCGTAGAGCCTTACAAAAACATCGTTTGGTGCTTCAGGAGATGGAAAAGCAAAAAGAACAGGAGTTGCAGAATTACAAGCTGGAGTTTTTTACCCAGATGGCGCATGAGTTTAGGACTCCTCTTACCGTGATCAATGCACAAACCCACCAATTGCTCGACGAATTGAGGGAAGGCAAATTCAGGGAGAAACTTCTGAGAATTTATAGAAGCAATCTAAAATTACAAAGATTAATCACCGAGATTATTCAATTCAGGAAATTGGAAAAAGGGAAAGAGCAACTCAGTATAAGCAAGGTCGATCCCATTGAAATTACTAAGGAAGTGGTCAGCGACATAGAAAGTCTGGCCATGCAAAGAGGAATTAAATTCAAGATACATAGAGGAGAAAATGTTTCGTCGTTTTATACTGACAGGGAAAAACTTCAAAGCATACTTACCAATGTGATTTCGAATGCAACCAAATATAACCGTGAGGAAGGAGAAGTGAATATTTACATTGATAGAGCAGGTGAGGGGATGAAGTTTATTGTGGAAGATGAAGGAGATGGCTTCGATCCGGCGCGTATTTCTCAGGTGTTTGAACCTTTTGCATTGAATAATCCTACAACGATGAAGAATTATCCAGCATTTTATTCATCGGGATTGGGATTGGCGGTTACGCGCAGCATGATCGATCTATTGGGAGGCAGCATAAGTGCCGAGAACAAAACCGGTGGAGGAGCAAGAATTATTTTTTATATACCATCCAAGGAGAATATTTTCAACGGGGAATCATCTGTTGAAGTCGCAGTTACACAAGATTTAGATGAAGATGAGAATAGGATGCAGGAGCAAGTTTCCATAGCCGCCAATACACCAAGTCAGAAGCCTTTGATTTTGATTGTGGAAGATGAGATAGAAGTGATGGATGTGATAGTAGATGTGATTAAAGATGATTACCGCATAATTACTGCGCAGAATGGCAGAGTAGCCTTGGAGATGATTCATCGGTTTTTACCCGATTTGATTGTTTCGGATGTGATGATGCCTGAAATGGACGGCATAGAATTGTGCAAGGTCATACGTCAGGATTTCGATATTAGTCATTTGCCAATAATCTTACTTACTGCACGTACGGACATTGAAGATCGTATCAGTGGTCTTGAGGCGGGAGCCGATTCATATATTCCCAAACCTTTTCATCCTAAACATTTAAAAGTTAGGATTGAGAAACTGCTTGAGATGCGCAGAAAATTAAGGGAGAATGCCGGGGGATCATGCAACAGTTTAGCGGCTTTTGGCCAAATACCCGATCCATTTTTACATAAAATTATTACGTTGATTGACGAGAATCTTGATGATCAACATCTAACGGCTGAGTTTATAGCCGACAGGATGGCCATCAGCAAATCATCACTTTATGCCAAGTGCAAGTCGCTGGTAGGGTTAAGCCCGCATGAGCTGGTCAATCGCCGCAGACTGGAGAAAGCCGCTTTGTTGCTGGTTACTACACATCTTAATGTTAGTGAGATTATCGATCAGGTGGGGTTTAATAGCCGAACCTATTTTTATGATTTATTTAACCGTTGTTATGGTTGTGCTCCTACCGAATACAGAAATCAACAATCCAAGGCTGAATAAGGTGGTTGAAATTTTTTAAGATAGTGCCTTTTATTTTTGTGAAAGATTTTGAGTAAAATTTTTCATATTGATTTTCGAAATAGTTTCATGTAGTTAAGTGATCATCAAAAATATAGACGAATCTTAGATTTTATTCCATATAAATTTTAATTTTGCTGAAAAACTCAATGCAGCTTCCGTCAGGACATCCTTTTGCAGTCTTCAAACATTGTCCACGTTGTGGAGAAAGTGGATTTACTTCCAAAAGTATCAAATCGATGAAATGCCCAGTTTGTGGTTTGGAATGGTTTTATAACCCTGCTCCTGCCGTGATTGCAATTATTACTAATTCACAAGATAGAATACTTTTTACCAAAAGAAAATATGATCCTGGAGCTGCTTTGCTCGACTTGCCAGGAGGTTTTGTCGATATTAATGAAACATCGGAAGAAGCTCTCATGCGAGAAATAAGGGAAGAAACAGGTCTCACTCTTCAACATTTTGAGTATTTGTTTTCGCTTCCTAACCAATATTTTTATAACGACTTGTTGTACTATACACTTGATAATGTATTTTTATGTAAAGTTGATAATATTGCGCAGATGAAGCCTGATGATGATGTAAGCGAATTATTGTTTTTAAAGGTTCAGAATATTGTTTTAAAGCAAATAGCCTTGAATTCTGTTCGAAACTTGATAGGTAAGATTCAAACGGAGGACAAACTCAGGCAAAAGATATTTCAGGGATGAGGTTTAATGGTGAGGCCTTGTATTTATCTTAATTTTCAGTAGAATTTTTTGAATATTAATTACTTGAAAGGAAGCGTTCGGCCTCGATGGCTGCCATTGCGCCTGTGCCTGCAGCGGTAATTGCTTGGCGGTAATAATGGTCCTGAACGTCGCCAGCGGCAAAAACGCCTTCGATGTTAGTCCGGGTAGTTCCAGGAATAGTTTTGATATATCCTGTTTCATCCAGCTCGAGTTGATCAATAAAAATTTCGGAATTAGGTTTATGGCCTATGGCAATAAATACTCCGTCCAGATCGAGTTTCTTTTTTTCGTTGGTTTTTACGTTTTTAAGAATAATGCCATTTACCGATTTCATGAATCCTTCTTTCTCACCTATAATTTCATCGACTACGCTATCCCAGATGATTCCGATATTTGCAGTATTCATTACCTTGTTTTGCATGGCTTTGGAAGCTCTCAATTCGTTGCGGCGATGGATTAAATATACCTTGGAGGCCAGTTTAGAAAGATAAGTAGCTTCTTCGCAGGCCGTATCACCTCCGCCAACGACGGCTACTATTTTACCGCGATAGAAATAACCATCGCAAGTGGCGCAACCCGAAACCCCAGCTCCCATATATTCCTGTTCGCTTGGAATACCCAGCCATTTGGCCGAAGCTCCCGTAGCCACAATAACGGTTTCTGCTTCTATTGTTTTCCCGTCATCTGCCTTACACTGAAAAGGATGATGCGAAAAATCGACGGCTTCGATAGTTCCCCAGCGAACATCGGTTCCAAAACGTTCCGCTTGTTTCTTCAAATCTTCCATCATTTCTGGACCGTTAACACCATTGGGATAACCAGGGAAATTATCAACCTCAGTGGTTATAGTAAGTTGTCCTCCTGGTTGGTTTCCTTGGTAAAGAATAGGCTTCAAATCAGCACGTGAAGTATAAATAGCGGCAGTGTAGCCTGCAGGACCCGAACCTATAATCAAGCAACGTATCTTTTCTATTTGATTATCCATAGTTTAAATTAATTTTCACAGTCAATTGCTATTCGGCAAAGATATACCAACAACAAACAACGAACAACAGACGACAGACGACAGACAACTTTCAAACTCCAAATTACAAATTCCAAATTCCAATTCCCTAACTTCTCGTCCCCTCGTCTCCCTTTCTCCGTTTTCCTTTCCTCCTTTTTAACCACAGAGTACACCGAGATACTCAGCGAAAAAAGATTAACACCCTCTAAGCTCCTCCGTGCTCTCTGTGGTTAGGAAAAATTAACTACAGAGAACATAAAGATGTGCCGGGTTATACGCAGAATTTCACAGAGCAGAGTTTAGATATCTCTTGAATCAATTTTAAAAATCAGGTTAAAAACGGTCAACGTCATTTAGGTATTGACAATTTCATTTCAAGAAATCGCCGAAGTTGGTAGATAGGGAAATGTAGTTGGGAGCGCCGGCAAGATGATCGATGGAGTGAGCAAAATTGAGTTGAAACTTGGAAATTTTCAGACCTATGCCCCATGAAAAACCAACCATACCCATTTTTGATTCTAGTTTTAATTGTTGCCTGCGTTGATAATTATAACCCAGGCGAAGGCTTAAGGCCTTTACGGGTTGGAGTTCTGCCCCAAAAATGAAATGACGCATAAGTTTGTCGGGGAAGCCACTAAGCCCGTTTTTTTGTTTTTCTTCTCCGGTAAGCGGATCGGTCTCGATGAGAAATGGGTCAGTATAAGTAAGATCCCATTTTTGCAAGTTGGTGGCTATTATCGAGAAACGCAGTGGAACATGCTCGAGGCGTTTACTTACGGCAAGATCGATCTCCAAAGGAAGGTCTTCGCTGCCCGTCGAGCTATAAGTCGATAATTGCAATCCTATATTACGAGCAATGAGTGAAATGCTGAGAAATTGTTCCGGAAGAATAAACGAACCGGCCACATCTACGGCTATTCCAGTAGAGGTATATGACTCGAAGGAGGAATAAATTCCCTTTAAACTTGCTCCAATACTAAAATTGCTATCCAAACTTCGACCCCAACTTAAGTTCAAAGCCAGCTCATTTGCTCCAAAACTTCCTTGAATGCTACCCGTAGGGTCGGCGGAGGTAAAGGTGCCATAATCAATAAATTGTAGGGTAGCTGCAAAGTTTCCGGTTTTGGAGAATGAACGGGCATAGGTGGCATACCCATAATTGATATCTGCAAAATAATCCACAAAGCTCAAAACCAAATTATTGTGCATTTCTGGATTCAAAAGTGAGGGGTTGGTATTGACCAGAGAAATGTCGTTATCGCTGATACTCAATACATTATAGCCTAAGGCGGCAGCACGCGCCGATGTGGGTAAATTCAAGAATTCGTAAGTTTTTGTGCCTCCTGTTTGCGCCTGGCAGAAAGAATTCCCCAAGCCTAAAATTATGCTCAATACAAGGATATTTTTTCTATGTCTCACTGTGTCAGGATTAAATTTAATATTATAAAACGGCGGGTAAAAGTAAACAAAAGCAGTATGACAACCAATTGCCGTGTCTGATTTCACCTAAACGGAGGAGAGTGGTTTTTATTACATGGAGCCCGTTGTTGAATTTAAAGTAATTTTGTAAGCCGAAGTTTTGTAGCAATGCGCAATAGGAATCTTCCCATTATCGAACGGCTTGAGATAACCGATGCAGGTGCTGAAGGTATGGCAGTTGGGAGGTTTCAGGATATGGTAATATTTGTTCCATGGGCTGTACCTGGCGATATTGTCGATGTTCGGGTAGTAAGGAAAAGAAAACGATTCTGGGAAGCTCGTCTTATAAGAATTATCAAGGAATCCGAAAACAGGAGAAAACCTTGGTGCAGCCATTTTGGTATATGTGGGGGATGCCGCTGGCAAAATATGGACTATTCTACTCAATTGTTCTATAAGGCCAAATGGGTGAATGACACCTTGTTGCGTTTAGGTAAATTTGAATTTCCAGAACCTCTTCCCATTCTCGGTTCACCAGGAAAAGTATCTTATCGTAATAAAATGGAGTTTACCTTCAGTAATCGAAGGTTCTTGGATGAGGGCGAAAATGCAGATGATCCGGAAATTACCCTGCAGGCTTTGGGTTTGCATTTACCTGATCGGTTCGACCGTGTACTCGATATCCAGCATTGCTATCTTCAGCCTGAATCCTCGAATAAGATTCGTTTGGCCGTGAAGAGGTTTGCCCTCGAACATGGTTTGGTTTTTCAGGATCTGGTTACCCACCACGGATTTTTACGCAACCTCATCATTCGTAATAATCAAGAAGGCGATTACATGGTAATAATGGTCTTTGGAGAATATCAACCTGAACCTATTCATCTTTTAATGGATTTTTTAAAAGAAACTTTTACCGAAATCAAATCGCTCTACTACCTCATCAATACAAAGGCAAATGATTCTTTTTCAGAACTCGAGCCGATTTTATATGCAGGTCAGGAAGTTATTATCGAAGAAATGGACGATTTGAAATTCAGAATCAGTCCTCTGTCATTTTTTCAGACAAATATACTACAAACAAAATGTCTTTACAAAGTTGCAATGGATTTTGTCGAATTAAAAGCTCATGAAATTGTTTATGATCTTTATACAGGCACTGGCACGATTGCTTGTTTCGTAGCAAAACACTGCCAAAAAGTGATTGGAATAGAATATGTAGAAAGAGCCATTGAAGATGCTCGCATGAATGCCCGTATGAATAGTATAGAGAATGTAGAATTTCTATCAGGCGATGTGCTTCAGATAATGAATCAGGATTTTATCGCGAAATATGGCTTTCCTGATGTGATTATTACGGATCCACCGCGCAGTGGGATGCATCCGCAAGTAGTAAAACGAATGCTCGATATTTTGCCTTCACGTATTGTATATATCAGTTGCAATCCAGCCACACAGGCAAGAGATGTAAGTTTGTTATCGGAAAAATATCATGTTAGAAAGGTTCAGCCAATAGATATGTTTCCGCACACTTCACATGTCGAGAATGTAATGCTTCTCGAAAGAAAAGATCAAAACTGATTTTTATATTGTAAAACTTCATTAGCCAGTTGATGAATGTTCATTTTATGAATATCGAAAATAATATGGGCTTTTTCATAATAAGGAACTCTTTCTCTTAGCTGGGTTAATATTTCTTCCTTCAACTCGGGATCGGGGGAAGCCGAAAGCATAGGACGGGGTTTCTTCGATCGTTTCAGCCGTTGAAAAACTTCCTCGGCATCTTGTTTTAAATATATTGTAAGTCCGTGCCGATTCATTTGTTCCATGTTATCGAAATAGCAAGCCGTTCCACCTCCGGTAGCAATTACAGCATCGGCAAGTTGAAAGGTTCGATGAAGCATTTGATTTTCGATGATTCGAAATTGGTCTTCTCCATATTTGAGGAAGAAGTTCTTTATACTGATTCTGTATTTTTCTTCAATGGAGTGATCGAGATCGATAAACCGAATGCCCAATTTGCTTGCAAGTCGAGAGCCGGTGTATGACTTACCGCTTGCCATATAACCTACCAGATAGATAAGCATGTTATGGTGAATTAAGGAGGTGCAAAAATAAGTCGATGCATTTGATGATTGAAAAAATTACGAGAGAAGTTGTAATTTTGTGGCCAATAAATTAGAAAACGAAGCTATGAAGTTTTTCCGTTTCGTCTTATTGATAGGAAGTTTGCTGTTGATTTTTTCCTGTACCCATAGAAACGAAAATAATCTAAAAGGTGATCTGGTGAAGAATCCTGTAAGTTTGAAGAAAAGCGATTCTACTCAATCGCCAGTGATGAAATTCGAAACCTTGGAACACGATTTTGGCCGTGTATTTGCGGGAGAGAAAGTTTCGTATAGTTTTAAGTTTTATAACAAGGGCAAATCTGATCTTTTAATTACGAATGTGACTGCAAGTTGCGGATGCACTGTGCCTGAGTGGTCCAAAACGCCTGTTGCGCCCGGAGAGGAAGGCCATATTACTGTTACCTTTAATACAGCCGGCCGAAGTGGATTCCAGCAAAAGCAAATTACCGTGCTGGCAAATACTGTCCCTAACACTGTTTCCTTGATGATTAAGGCACAAGTCTATGAGCCTGGCAGTAATAAGGAATAAATTTTCAATAACTTAATCATTTCAATTATGCTTTTCCATTTCTTAAGTGTATTATTGGTTAGCCAACCCCAAGGGAAAAATGCCGGTTCCGGACTTACGGCCCTGCTTCCACTAATTATTATCATTGTGATTTTTTACTTCTTCTTTATTCGTCCACAAACGAAAAAGGCAAAAGAAGAGCGAAAATACCGTGAGAACCTCAAAAAAGGTGATAAAGTCATCACTATTGGCGGTATTCATGGTAAAATCGTAGAAGTGAATGATACGACGTTTATCATCGAAGTGGAAGAAGGTTCGAAGCTCAAGATCGAGAAAACCGCCGTAGCCATGGGTGGTTCTCAAACCAGTGTAGGTTCCTCTAAATAATGAATTTTTATTGAAATGCCTGTGATTTTATGATTAGGGGCATTTGCTGTATTTTCGGAAGAACAATTTCTTCTCGTGAGCATGCCAATTCATATACCCTTTCTTAACAGATTATGGCAGCGCATTATGCCATTTCGAAAAGGCTTGCCCATATTTATGTTTTTTTTGTTAGTATCAGCTGTTCTATGGGCAATCATCAGGCTTTCGACCGAATATGAAGAAACCCTTGCCATTCCGCTTAGTTTTCAAACGGCTGTGGGTGATTATTCGCTCGTATATTATTCCGATACTGTCATTTATGCCAAGGCAAAACTTAAAGGTACTCAACTGGCTTCCTGGCAATTCCGTAATAATGTAAATCCTTTCTTACTGAAATTTAATAATTTACGCTTAAAACCCAATCGTCAAGGATATGCTGAGCTATTCATCCCAACAACTCAACTTTCGGCCGAATTGACTACATGGCTTCATTCAACCTCTTCTGTGGTTGTGATTCGACCTGATACACTTTATTTCGGTTTCGAAAGAACTTACCAAAAACGAGTTCCGGTGAAACCATGCCTGAAATATACATTAAGCCCTCAATACTTTTTGGTCGATTCGGTTCGTGTATCGCCTGATTCAGTTCTGATTCAAGGACCCACGAGAATAATCGATACCATTTCTTTCGTCAATACACATTGGATGGATGCAGGTGAAATATCTTCCGATAAGACTTTTACTGTGAAGATTCAGAATCCTTATTCACATCTGGGAATAAAAATTTCGGACGAAAAGGTCAACCTCAAACTAAAGGTAGAGCGTTCAACCGAAGCTACTGTGGAATTGCCCATCCGACTGCCCGATTCGGCGAGTTGCTCTTTAAAATTGTTTCCCGATAAGGTTTCTCTTCGACTTTTAGTACCGTTTGGTGTTTATAAGAATCTGAATACCAATGATTTTTTAGTTTCTGTGGCTTGCCCTGATTCTTCCGATTTCAAGCGTAAAATGCTGACAGTGAAGGTAGATCGCTTGCCTGCAGGTTCTAAGTTAGTTGAAATTGAACCCAATGAAGTGGAATTTCTAATTTTTAATTAAAATGAAAAAGGTAGCTCTAACTGGTAACATGGGAAGTGGGAAGAGTTTGGTTACCGAAATCTTCCAAAGTATGGGAATACCTGTATTTCAGGCTGATGTGGCTGGTCATGAAGCTCTTAATGAACCTGAGATTATTCGGCAATTACGGAAACGCTGGGGCTCGCAAGTATTGCATCCTTATACGAATCAGCCAAATCGAAAGACGATTGCTACAATCGTATTCAATGATGAGGATGAACTTTTATTTCTCAATGAATTGATCCATCCAATCGTGCGGCAATATTTCGAGAACTGGTACCTGAAATACACCGATCAGCCTTATGTCATCCACGAAGCAGCAATCCTTTTCGAAAGTGGATTTCATACTCAGTTCGATAAAATCATTTTTGTATCTGCCCCCTCAACTCTTCGAATTCAAAGAGTGATGCAAAGAGATGGAGTCGAGGCTGAGGATATTATAGCTCGCATGAATAGACAATGGCCCGAGGAAATGAAAATTCCTCTCGCCGATTATATTATCAAAAATGACGAACAACAGCCCTTAATCCCTCAAGTGGTTCGAATTCACGAGTTATTATCCCAAAAATAGAATTTTTTCTACAAGCTGACTTACTTAACCCGAGTTTCGAAATTTGAAAAAATGATTGAAGTCGGAACTTTTGATCCTGTAATTACATACCAATTTATCATAAAATACTCTCTTTAAAACCTATTAAGTTTTGTTTAAATGTAATTGGTTTTCGTGATGTAAAAAAATCTGTTCAACTCCTTAGGGCATTCTGCAGCCTTTGCGTGCAATACTTTTCTCGCCATGACGCCAAGAAGCTTTTAGATTTAGCGTCAGAAATGGAAACGTTAACAAATGAGCTGTTTCAGATGAAAGAAGTACCTTTCAACGGCATGATGAAATTGATCATTTAGAGTAAGTGATATTCAATCGCCCTCTTCAAAACTGCGACACTTTAATTTAATGCCGATTTAGGAATTCTCTGCGAGAAAGGAAACAAGTAAAAAATTCGGGCACAGCTGCATAAAATTTTGGTATTGATTCCCGTTTTTTCGTTGGAAGTTATTTCCTGAGAAGGATTTTATAAACTTTAGTTTCAGTGTCTGAGGTAAGGCGCAGAAGGTATATCCCTTCTGGTAATGAATGAGTTGAAATGATTTCGGTGGAGGCATTCAAGCCCTTCTCGATGAGTTTACTTCCAGAGAGGGAAAAAAGTGTAGCAACAGTGCCCTGTTTGGCATTATATATTTCTATTTTTCCCGTTGGGGAGGTATGTACGAAAGTTTTAGTTTTTTGTTGTGAAGATATTCCCACACCTGAATCGCACATTATCGAAGCTACCCAACCGGCTGTCTGAACAAACATATTGGAATTGAATTCAACCGTAAGTGCGCCACTTGGATCGGTCGAAACCACCGAATCGGGGCCTTCCGAACCGCACCAGGTTCCTATGATTGGAGAAGTGGTCGATGAACCATCATAAATCTTCAAATAATCCCTTGTACAATCCTGGCTTGCTTCCAAAGCAAATGATTCGAAGGCAATACGTATTTTCTTGCCTGGTTCGGCGGGAAAGAAAGTAGTAATTAAGTGCTGGTCAGCGGAATAATCGTAGTTTGGCCCGCCCTGGTCATAAAACTTTCCCGAACAGGTAGTAATGGTTTGATTGTCCATTAAATACTGATTGCCTACACGTATATAGTTAATTTTCGTCTTTGTATTGCTATAAGACGAATTAGAGGCAGTCAGAGCTACATCGTAAACTCCGTCTTCCTCATAAAAAATATTTTGGGGATTTTGAGAATTGGAAGTGGATGGGTTTCCACCATCGAAATTCCAAACCCATTGAGTTGGGCTGCCCACCGAATTATCGGTAAAATTCACCGATTCTCCAGCCTCTACCTGAGTTTTGTCGGCTGCAAAATCAGCCCACACGCCTATGGGGCAAAGTTGAACATCGAGAAAAACAGTGTTATAGTTTGTAGTTTGCACATTAGAGATAGTTTTAGTAACATAACCCGGAGCAGAAAACTCGAGTGTCCAATTCCCCGCAGCTATGAGCCGGTGATAATTTCCCCATGGCAAGCGGGTAAAGACCATGGAACTGTCGATGTCGTGGCTTTTTACAAATACCATAGCTTTAACGGGTTGTGAAGTAATGGAATCGGTTACTATTCCTCTGATTCCATAAAGGCATTGTTCCATATAATTGAGCATGGAACGGTAATTATATTCCCACAGATTAGGCAGTTGTGCGGCCGGATAAATTTTGAAATTAGAGATCTCGAGTGTAAATTCACGGCATTGCTGGAAATAGTTCATGTAATCCTGTCGACCCCCGGTGATGCGGTACCATTGATAACCATTGGTGATGCCTGTACCAAAGTCGTCAAAATATCCGGGAGGACTGTAAAACTGAGCCGTATCGGCATATTCGTTGGAAACCATAACCCACCAAGAATTGTCGGCTGTAAGGCGGCTCCAGGTATCCCAAGGATAATTGGCTACTTCGGCTCCGGCATGAAAATTAGCCGATTGTGTAAATTGATCAGCTTCGGCAAAATTCATGAAAGCAACAGTTTCGGGTTGCCACGCATTCCCGTCGGGATGAGGCCCGGCAGCAGGATCAGGATAATTACGGTTTAAATCTACATAATTGGCGTTATACCTTATGGCACCATTTACGGTGTTGTTACCTCCTTTATAGGTTCCATCGGGATTTGCTAAGGGATTGATATATATCTCGATATTATCCAACAGATGAGTAATGCGAGAGTCAACTCCATAATTCGTTAGAAGATAGTCGATTAATCTCAGGCATAAAACATAGGGCCCCGTCTCGTCTCCATGTATAGAAGAAGTATAAAAAAATCTTGGTTTTATCGCATTGACATTGCTGGAAATTTTGGCTACCAAAAGTTTTCGATTTTGCACCGTTGTCCCAATTTGAGTAACCTGGCAGAGGTTGGGATAATTGGTGGCAAAATCATACATCATTTGAACATAGGCATCGTAGGTTGGGTAAGTATTCCAATTTTTGCGCGTTTTAATTTCATCGAAAGTGCTCATGATGGCAGCTTCTGGTGAATCACCCGGATGAGGCAGGATTTCATAAGCTATTCTCATGTTCGAGAATCGTTCGAATTCCTTGGCATTGGCATAAGCCCTCACTTCACCTTCGGCATTCACATTGTCAATAGAAATAATTTTCGAGAGCTCGTCCACAGTTTGTTTCGAATCTGCTTTAAAACGAAAATAGACTTCTCCCTTGGTTTTTAGATAATATTCGGGAGAAATAGGTTGGGCATTCAGTGAAACGGTTAAAAACAGTCCACAGAATAGAATAAGATAATTTCTTAGTTTCATAGGCCGCATTAAATCGTATTTTTTTGTTTATTGAGGATATTTTGGAGGCTTTGTTTAATTTTTGATCGAAGTTCAGGGGTTACTGGTACCAGAGGGAGTCTGAGTACTTCTTCGCACATACCGAGTGAAGCAAGTGCCGCTTTTATTCCTGCAGGACTACCATTAGCGAAAAGATATTGTGTAAATTCGAAAAGTGCTAAATGAATCTTGCGGGCTTCAGTGAATACTTCCTCGAGCCCCCATCTTACCATGGTAGAAAAAGATGCGGGTAATACATTGGCTACTACCGATATCACTCCATTTCCGCCTATAGCTAAAATTGGGAGAGTAAGGTTATCGTCGCCTGAAATGACTAAAAAATCCTGAGGTTTATCCTTGATAATTTTTGCAATTTGTTCCAGATTACCTGAAGCTTCTTTAATTGCACAAATCTTCGAGTTGGATCTGGCAAGGTTCAGAGTAGTTTCTGCCGTCATATTTACTCCCGTACGTCCCGGCACATTGTAAAGAATGACGGGCATAGGGCTGGCTTCGGCTATGGCCATAAAATGTTTGTAAAGCCCTTCCTGCTGAGGTTTATTGTAGTAAGGTGTAACAGAAAGAATAGCATCGTAACCATGCATATCGGCCTTGCGAATAGAGGCTACAACCTCGGATGTATTATTTCCACCTATACCATAAACCAATGGGACTCTGCCTTTTACGGTTTCGCGGGCAAAAGCGGCGAGTTCCAGCTTTTCTTCCCAGCTCAAAGTCGGAGTCTCGGCAGTAGTACCCATTACTACAAGATAATCAACCTGATTGTAAAGAACATATTCGATTATTTTTCCAAGCGATTCATAATCAATCGAATAATCCTGTTTAAAGGGAGTAATCAAAGCTACTCCCGTCCCTTTTAATTTATTTTTCATGATTTATTTAAATGATTTAAGTAATGAATTATATTTTCTATAAAAGCAGTTAGAGGAAGATCGTCATCTTTTTGTATCAGCAGATCGAAAATGGGCTGTGTAAAGTTTGAATTGCAACCCACTTTCATGGATGCTTGGCTGATGGCGGCAAGGTATTTCAATGGGTAACAATCTTCCCGACTTAAATCGATGAGAATATCCGGTTGATATTCGTTGAATCCTGCTATGGCTCGTTCACACGGAATAGGAAACCATCTCAATTGTTTTTGTGTGAGGCATTGTTGATTTCCCGTAGGTGTGAAAAATAAGGGTAAGTTTTTATGTGGATAATAACCCCAGAGTTTTACCTGTTTACCGAGCGAACGCAGAAATTCGGAGAATTCTTCGACTTCCTCAAAATCCGTTTTATCCTTGAATTCGAATAATATCATGAGCATTCGTGATCCCTCCAGATTTAGAAATTTTGCATCTCGTTTCGTCTGGTGAATTCTTCTTGATATCGTCTTTTTTGCTAGCCGGGTTTTTAAGTTTTTCAATGAAAGCACTATAGCTACTTTTTTACACTTTGGTATTGCAAAATTAGACATAAATTGCCCATTTCCCCTTTACTTTCGTTAATTTTAACGTCGAATTGTTCAAGGGATGAGAATTACTTTTTTGGGTACGGGTACTTCACAAGGCGTTCCGGTAATTGCATGCGAGTGTGATATTTGTACTTCCACCGATCCACGTGATCGAAGATTGCGTTCTTCCGTATTGATTCAGGAAGGCGCTATGAATATTGTTATTGATGCGGGGCCTGATTTTCGTTGTCAGATGCTAAGGGCGGGTATAAAAACGCTCCGAGCCGTTTTGATAACTCATGGACATAAGGACCACATAGCTGGCCTGGATGACGTAAGGCCATTCAATTATTTCACGCATGAACCCATAGATGTTTATGCTGCTCGGGAGGTTCAAGAAGACATCCGGCGTGATTTTTTCTATGCCTTTGATGACGACAAATATCCCGGCATTCCCGAAATTGAGCTTCATACGATAGATTATTCTCCTTTTTCGATAGATAAACTCGAAGTGATACCTTTCGAATTATGGCACAACCGACTCAAGATTTTAGGATTCAGAATAGGAGATTTTGCTTATATTACTGATGCCAGTTATATTCCTGAAAGCAGCATGCAATTACTGACTGGCCTCGATGTTTTGGTCATCAATGCCCTGAGGCTCGAGCCTCATGTTGCGCATTTCAACCTTCCCCAAGCGCTCGACATCATTCATCGCCTATCGCCTAGATCTGCCTTCCTTACTCATATCAGCCACAGACTCGGCAAGCATGGCGAAATAGAAAGAATTTTGCCTCCTTATGTTTCTGTTGCTTACGACGGACTCGAGATCGAAATAGATAAATCATGATGTAGAAGTGTGAATCACCCCTTTTGTTTATTTTTGCGGCTGATGGGCCTGGATTATGGAAAATCATAGAGAGAACAGCACGGTATTTCATTCGGTGTCAGTCTTTTTTCGTAAACTGAAACTGTTGAGAAGGATACGAAAGAAGAACAAGCAGGCTAAGAAAGCCGCCAGAAAGAAAATTCGTGAAAGGGAAAAAAATATCAGAAAATGGGAAAGGAGGAAAAGACGCCGTTTGATTCGATTTGTCCTTAAGAAACAGTTTCATAAACTTTTCCCTCCGAAATCAAAGAAAAAAACACAGGAACCAGTCAAGATAAAAGAAGAACAGAAGCGAAAGCAAGCTAGTTATTCTTCATGGAAAAGGCGAAAGCGAATCATCCGATTTTTGATTTATAAATATTTAAGGTCGTTGTCTTTCGGAAAGAAAACGGGCATTCAGACGCAGCCAGCTAGCCCTGCCAAATTTAGCCGCAGGGAGAAATGGATAATGATGCTGAACAGTGCCTCGGCTTTTATCATTGCTTATCTAACTATTCAAATCATCAGTCAAGCACTTACGTTGCTTATTGCACAAAATTTCGAATTCCAGGGAACGATACGCTATTGGGGAGTGCTCTATTTTATCACATCGAATGACTGGACGCCCGATTCCGTTCTGACACTTTATAGTGTGCAACCTCTTACAAGCCTGATTTTGTCTTTGATTGGCTTGATTATTTATCTGAATGTTCAACAGTATGAAGGTATTCTTAAGATGATATTCTTATGGGTTTATGTTTATGGTCTGGTTGCTTTCTTTGGAGCTCTGGCCGTGGGTACCATCATCAACAAGGGTTTTGGTTTTGTGGTTATTTATATTTATTTGATGGATACAGCCAAACTGCTTATCTCGCTTTGTTCTCTGGGTGCTTTGCTCTTCATAGGGGTTCTGTCGAGATCTTTGTTCATAAATTCTGCCAATGTGTATTTCGAAGAAATCAACTTCCGTAATGTCAAGTATGTCATCAGATATCATATAGTTTACCCTGCCTTATTGGGTAGCCTTGTTATCATCCTGTTCAAACTTCCCAAAATTACTCCTTACGAACTTTTTACCCTGAGCACCATCATTATTTTTCTACTTCCTGTATGGACATCGCCAGGAATTATGGGGGAGAGAATTTTCGAAGACAGTGGAAATTTGACTCTGAGACGTAAAATGTTGATTTTTTCTTTCTCGATATTGGTTCTTTTCCGGCTGTTTACCGATCCTCGGTTATTAGCGTCAAGATAGTGTGGATTGGCCTACCCTGTTTTCGATTCAGATTGAAGGAAATTTGTTTTCAGCACATTTTCGACAAAATCCTTTAGTTCGCCCGGAGTGAATGGTTTAGCCAGAAAATGGAAGAAACCCTCTCTCAGCAATCTTTCTGGTTTCGATTTGAATGCGTTAGCAGCCATAACAACGATAGGGCCTCGAATTCTATCGGAATATTTATATCGGAATGATGAGAAAAACGTTCGAAACAGATGTTGGCAAAGTTGCGGTTGTTTTTCTGTATCAACACTCAGGTTTTTTCGATGTGGGTTTTTATAAAATAGAGTAGGGTGATTGAGGGAGTAAAATTTTCGGAAATGATCCTGAAGAAAAATTTCCCTGCCTATGGAAGGCTGTTTAATCCGAAAAATTTTTACTCGGATAATAAAATGCCATAGTAGCTCATGACTGGGCTCATTTCGATTGGAATCTATTTTTATTCACTTCGATATCCCATTAACGGTTTCGAGATTGTTTACCTCATGATGCCGAACAAACCCTATGAAAATTTTCAAACTTAATCCGAAAATCCTTGGCTTATTAAAATCGGATAAATCGTCGAATTTATTTACATGTATGGGGTCGGTATTTCATGAGTGAACTTCTGATCTTAGTTCAATATTTAGAAGGGGAAAGGGAAATAAAAGTCTCTTCCATACGTTTGTTTTGTTGTAGAATATGGATCTGTTGGCTTCATCATGAATCGGGAAGCAGAATATTTATCGCATTCAGGCATATTGTACGATTGTAAATAAATAGAATAAAATAATTTAGTTGAGATTTTAAAGGTTTTATCCGGAATTGTGAAGAGAATCGATAAAATATTTAGGAATAGCTTTATCAGCCGTCACTTTATAGAAAATTTTCGATGGAAATATATCATGCTTAATAATAGTATGGAAAGATGGGGGTTATTGTCCATTTTCCGGTTAGTTGCCATTTCGAGGCTTATGCATACGTCGAATAAAAAAATTTGTTCAACAGACAGGAAATTTGAAATTATGGCAACCATTTATTTGAGAGCTCTTTATGAGTAATTTTAAGGGAGGGAACGGGGGAACCGAAAGAATGAAAGATTTTACTCAGTATATTGTATATCTTTTTTTCAGATTGTTTTTAGCTCTGGTCAGGTGGTTCCCCATGCGTTTATTTTATGTTCTATCGGATTTAACTTTCTTTATTCTATATAAGGCTATAAAGTACAGGAGGGCGATTACTTACGACAATTTGCGTAAATGCTTTCCCGAGAAAGATGATGGCTGGATTGAATCAACGGCCTGTAAATTTTACCATAATCTTTCCGATATTTTAGTCGAGAGTTTGAAAGGTTTCTCCCTTTCGCAGAAAGAATTGTCGAGTCGTTTTAAACTTGCCAATCCAGAGGTATTTTATGAAATCGAGCAAAAATATCCCGAAATTATTGTAGCATCCGCTCATTGTGGGAACTGGGAATGGGGAGCATTGCTCATTCCTCTTTTGTTGAAATATCATACTTATGGGATTTACAAGCCACTTTCCAATCGTTTTATTGATGATTACCTGAAGAAGCACAGGGCTTTATGGGGGATGCACTTGGTTTCAGTGACACAAACAGGTTTCATGTTCAGAAATTCTGCCGAGAGGCGGGCGTATTTTTTTCTTTCCGATCAATATCCGGGTAAGGGTCGGAAAGTCGTTGAGGTTGTTTTTTTAGGTAGGCCTACGCTCTGGTTAGGAGGAGTTGAAAAGTATGCCCGGCGTTTTCGCATTCCGGTTTATTATTTTGGAATCAGAAGGTTGGAGAGAGGCAGATATGAAGTTTTTGCCGAGCAAATTTCTTCGAACCCTCACCAAAGCGAATTTGGAGAAATCACAAGGAATTATGTTCGTATTCTTGAACAAGAAATTTTAAATCATCCTGATAATTGGTTATGGTCTCATAGACGATGGAAGAACTTGGCCGAATGATAAAGATTAGTCTTAATCGGTAGGTGGCCATTCGTAATATCTTTCAGGATGCTTGGCCCATGAGGCTCGAAAATATCCCTGAATCTTTCGCAGGTCGGCTTCCATATTACCCGTAGGATAAAAGACGTTCCCAAGGTGTATGAATTTATTGGAATAATCAATCCTTCCAAGAAGAATGGGCAAGCCCGTTTCAAGGCTTATTTGATAAAATCCTGTTTTCCAGCGTTTCACCTTTTTACGCGTACCTTCGGGAGTAATTACCAGGATGAAATTTTTAGAAGAATGAATCTGTTGCACAAGGTGTTTGACAAAACGAGTATCCTTACTAGGATAGACCGCAACCCCACCCAACATTTTCAATATAGGTCCGAGAGGCCAGAAAAAATATTTCGATTTGATGAGAAACTTGGGTTTGATTCCTATTGCCCTCGAAAATAACCATCCATAAACAAAATCCCACAAACTGGTATGTGGTGCCTGAATGATGATAAACTTATTTCCTTCGGGACAACCCCCTTCAATCGTCCAGCCAAGCATTTTGAGCAAAAAATGGTAAAATTTTTTCATGCGGCTTGTTTTGGAAGGATAGTCAATATAGAAAATAAACTATGAAACTTGCAATATCTTATGTTTTATGTTGTTGAAAATGAATTCGTCTCCTGCTTTTTTCCCTTTCATGGCTTCGAAGATGGGCACCTGAGGTGAAATTACGAACCAAGTATCGCCATTTACCTTAATCTTGCCCAGACCAACTGCTACAAATATCTTCTGGCGATCGGTAATCACAATCGAACCAAATTCTATATTTTGTGATTCCTCTTCTGGATTAATCTTCCTTAATATATCGAGTTGTTCCAATATTTTATTGTATTGACTGACAAACATTTCGCTCTTCTGAAGATATTGCGATCGGTAGGATTCATAGATATCCAAAGTATTTACCTCTTCCTGAGCAGCTTGTATGGCTTCTTCAATCGCAAGCCTCGTTCTCTCGGCAGCCGATTCGAGAGTTTCTACAGCTACTTCATATATCTTCTTCTTTAATGAATTCTGTTCCATAATCGGTTTAACTTGAATAGGATAAAAAAAAACCTCCCGACAAAGGAGACATTTTATGCCGGGAAAGGTTTCTTTGCAAATATATAAAGAAATGAAATATGCAAATGAATTTTAATAAAAAATTTATAAGTGTTTGCGCTCATCTTTGCCATTCATTCCTCCCTGTTTTTTTACCAATTTTTTTCTTCTAAAAGCTCGATTTATGCGCCGATTCTTTGTTCGTTGTTTAACGATCGTAATTTTTGGAGAAGGTTCGGGAAAATTTTAGTCAAGGTTTTTATAGAGATGGTATCCATAGAAAGCTTACCTTTGTTGAGGTGAATGTGTAATATTATGGATAACAAATTCAGTCATCCTGTTTACCATCGTAATGTAGTGGAGATGCTGGCATTGGCCTTTGAGTATTGCCGGTTCATGGAAAAATTAGAAAGTATAGATAAGGAAGGTCTGGCCTCATATTTACTCAAAGTATTGCCGCTGCTATACGTGAAAGGAGAATTATTGCCCGAAATCGAAGCTGAGCATCCTGAAGCCAATGAACGTTTCGTGATAGAAGAAGAATGGGAAGGGCTTTTTAATTATCTCAGACTCATATTAGATTCCGACGATATTTATTACACCTTCGATCCTCCGGCTTATGGCTGGGGAGAAAGTTTAAGGACCAGTCTGGCAGAGCATCTGGCCGATATTTATCAGGATATGAAAGATTTCGTGTTATTGTATCAGAAGAATTCGCTTGCTGCCAAAGAAAATGCAGTAGCCGAATGCCGCCGGCTTTTCCTCGAACATTGGGGCCCTCGTGTCGCATCTTGTTTGCTTGCTTTCCATTTTATGTATCATGGAGGCGAAAAATCTTATTTTACCGACCCAGAGCAATAAGATATTTTATGCTATCGTTAATTAGGCTAACATATTCATTTATGCTTTTCTACCTTTCCTTCGATGAAACTTTCAATCATTATCGTCAATTATAACGTTGAATATTTTCTTGAACAATGCTTGCATTCAGTAAGGCGAGCCTGTAAAAACCTCGAGGCAGAAATATGGGTGGTCGATAACAATAGCGTGGATGGCTCGTTGATGATGCTGAACGAAAAATTTCCCGAAGTAAAAATAATTGCCAATAAAGAAAACCTGGGGTTTGCCAAAGCAAATAATCAAGCTATACGTGAGGCAGAAGGAGAATATATTCTCTTGCTGAATCCCGATACCCTAGTGGAAGAGGACACATTCGAAAAAACCATAGCCTTTATGGGTTCACATCCTGATGCAGGTGGGTTAGGAGTGAAGATGGTAGATGGCAAGGGAAAATTCCTGAAAGAATCTAAACGAGGCTTACCTACTCCTTCGGTGGCTTTTTTCAAGATGACAGGACTAGCAAGAATATTTCCCCGCAGTCCTTTGTTTGCCCGTTATTATCTTGGCCATCTTTCCGATGATGAGATTCACGAAGTTGAAATCCTTTCGGGTGCTTTTATGCTTTTGAGACGTGAAGTGCTTCAAAAAACCGGTTTGCTCGATGAAGATTATTTCATGTATGGGGAAGACGTTGATTTGTCGTACAGAATTTTGAAGGCCGGATACAAGAATTATTACTTTCCACTCACGCGTATCATTCATTACAAGGGTGAAAGTACACGTAAGAGCTCGGTCAATTATGTCTTTACGTTTTATCAAGCCATGGCCATTTTTGCCAGAAAGCATTTTTCGGCCGGCTTGGCACGCAGGTTCAACTTTTTTATCAATCTGGCTATTTTTTTGAGGGCTAGTCTTTCTCTTTTGCGGCGATTTGCTCAATACGTTTTTTTACCCTTGCTGGATGCTGCCTTGGTTTATGGTGGTATTCTGGTGATGAAGAATTACTGGGAGGGTTTTATCTTTCAGGGATATGGACAATACCCCCCACTTTTCGTTTACATCATTTTACCGGCTTATATTGTTGTCTGGCTACTTTCGGTGTATTTGAGCGGAGGCTACGACAAACCCTTTCGTTTAGGAAAGGTTATTCAGGGAATTGCGCTGGGTACTGTGATTATTTTGGCTGCTTATGCGTTATTGCCCGAAAATTTGAGATTTTCGCGCGCTCTGATTCTTTTTGGTGCATTATGGGCTATTATCAGCATGATACTGACTCGCGTAATTCTTCATTTGAGTGGTATCGATCAATATCACCTGGCTGTAAACGAGAATAAACGATTTCTGATAGTTGGGAAAAATAACGAATGCGATCGGGTGGCCGAAATCCTGCGTAATGGAATCCACAGACCGGCTTTTATTGGTTATGTAGCCATCGATCCCCTTCAGCAACAAGCCAACGGTTTTATCGGAAATGTACAACAAATGAACGAAATTATTCGAATCTATGGTATCGATGAAATCGTTTTTTGCGCCAGCGATCTTACGGCTCAATTCATCATCGATCAAATGTTGAAACTTCAAGATAAATCCATAGAATTCAAAATTGCACCTCCCGAAAGCTATTCTATCATTGGCAGCAATTCTATAAGCACTTCGAACGATCCTTTTATCGTCGACATCAGCAGCATAACCAGTCGTCGCAACAAGCGTAATAAGCGGATGGCAGATCTCTTCCTCGTTTTCTTGCTAATGCTCACTCTTCCTGTTAATATTTGGTGGGTCGAAAATAAATTCGGATATCTGAAAAATCTTTTCCTTGTGCTAATAGGTCGCAAAACCTGGGTAGGCCTCATGGATATGCCGGGCTGGGGAGAGCCATCTTCTGCAGTTAAACCTGGAGTTTTATGCCCTGACGATGCCTATCCTTCCGAACACTTAACATCTCAAACCGCGTTCAACCTTAATTTGCTCTATGCCCGAAATTACAGACCTTTGGATGATTTCAGTATCGTATTCAAAGGCTTTCGCAATCTTGGACGAATTTAAATCGGCTGATTTCGTATGAATCTCGTCTTACTTATTGATGACAGAAAACTCAAAAACCCAAATTTTTCGTTTATGGAATCGTCGATGGTTTATCATGGACCAATTCAGGTCTATACGTTATTTATTCTAATTTTGCCTTAGAAATGAATTATTTGCTAAAGGAAAATGAATTTAAAACTAACCAAGCCACTTGCATTTATCGATCTTGAAACCACTGGTTTAAACGTTGGCCACGATAGAATTGTCGAAATCAGTATTCTGAAGGTATATCCCGATGGGACAACCAAATCCTATACTCGCCGCATAAATCCCACCATTCCTATCCCGGCCGAGGTGACACGCATACATGGGATTACCGACGATGACGTAAAACATGAACCTGAATTTTCGAGTTTAGGTGCAGAGATTGCCCAATTTATAAAGGATTGTGATCTGGCAGGTTACAATAGCAATAAATTCGACATACCTCTACTCATGGAAGAATTTCTTAGAACTGGGATAGAGTTCGATTTAAAAGGCAGGAAGTTGATCGATGTGCAGAACATTTTTCATAAGATGGAACCTCGAAACCTGGAGGCTGCATATAGATTCTATTGCAATAAGGACCTTGTAAATGCCCACTCGGCCGAAGCCGACATTCAGGCTACCTATGAAATCCTTCTGGCTCAGATTGAACGATATGCCGGCAAAGAAGTCGAGATGACCCAAGATTCCAGCCCGCTCTTATTCGACAACACCACTTCAACCTTGCATCAGCTTTCTTTTCATCACAAAAATGTCGATTTTGCGAGTCATATTATTTATAATGAGCAAGGAAAAGAAGTGTTCAATTTTGGAAAATATAAAGGAAAGTCGGTTGAAGAAATTTTCCGCAAGGAACCTTCCTATTATGACTGGATGATGAAAGCCGAATTTCCGCTTTATACCAAGAAAATCATTGCGGCTATCAAGCTTCGAGGGTTCAATAAGGGCCGGAATAATTCGAACGAAGGAAAAGTTTGAGATTTTTATTTTGTTATCGAAAAATATGTAATTTTGCACACTTAATTCAAAATGGATACCGAGAGATGACAAAGAAAAATAAAGAAGCAAGAGTACAGGTAATTCTGGAATGCACCGAACAGAAGAACTCGGGCGTGCCAGGCATGTCGAGGTATGTTACTACCAAGAACAAGAAAAATACCCCTGGCCGCCTCGAACTGAGGAAATACAATCCATATTTGAGAAGAGTTACCGTTCATAAAGAAATTAAATAAATTGTACTATGGCAAAGAAAGTCGTTGCAACCTTACAAACTTCAGGAAAAGACTGGGCAAAGGTTATCCGTATGGTGAAATCGCCCAAGTCAGGCTCTTATATTTTTACCGAAGAGATGGTGCCCCACGATAAAGTAAAGGAATTTCTGGCTTCTCAGAAATAGTTTTTTCATAAGCACTTCTGCAAAAAAACAGGGAGCCTTCGAAAAACAAAAGGGGGCTCCCTGTTATTTTATTTTAATAAGTATATTTTGTTGACTACTATGGCATTATTTTCATTTTTTGGTAAGAAGGAAAAAGAAGATCTCGACAAAGGATTGGAAAAAACAAAGCAATCGGTTTTTTCTAAAATTGCAAGAGCCATTGCTGGAAAATCGACGGTTGACGATCAGGTGCTCGATGAGCTCGAAGACATTCTCATTGGCGCCGATGTTGGGGTTGACACCACGCTTCGTATCATCGAGAGAATTCAAAAACGTGTAGCTCGCGAAAAATATATCCATACCTCCGAACTCAACAAAATTCTGAAAGAAGAAATTGTTGCCTTGCTCGAGGAACATCATTCGGGCCTGATACAAGGTTTCGACTTCGAAAAAGGGAAATATCCTTATGTGATTATGGTGGTTGGGGTAAATGGCGTGGGTAAGACTACAACCATTGGAAAGTTAGCCTATCAATTTGCTCGGGCAGGGAAAAAGGTAATCCTCGGTGCTGCCGATACTTTCAGAGCCGCAGCCATTGATCAGCTTAAAATCTGGGGACAGAGGGCAAACGTCACCGTAATAGCTCAGGAAATGGGTGCCGACCCGGCAGCTGTGGCTTTCGATACCTGCAACTCGGCCTTGGCTAACGATTATGACGTGGTGATCATTGATACTGCCGGCCGTCTTCACAACAAGTTGAATCTTATGAATGAACTTTCAAAAATCAGAAAAGTCATTCAAAAAGTCATCCCCGAAGCTCCTCAGGAAGTACTGCTTGTATTGGATGCTTCGACCGGCCAAAATGCCATCGAACAGGCTCGACAATTCACTTCGGCTACCGAAGTAAATGCCATTGCCCTCACCAAACTCGATGGAACAGCTAAGGGAGGTGTGGTTATCGGCGTCTCCGACCAGTTTAAAATTCCAGTGAAATATATAGGTGTGGGTGAAAAAATCGATCAGCTTCAACTCTTTAACCGCACCGAATTCGTTGACAGCCTTTTTAGATAATCTAGAAGATTTTTTTACGGAAAGATGGACAAATCTAAACCTGTTCTTTTGTCCTATTCCAGTTTTTTATTTGTTTCGACATAGATCCTAAAGAGGATTCGAAAGAATTTATCTTGTGGGATGTACAGGACTCGAACCTGTGACTTCCACCCTGTCAAGGTGACACTCTAAACCAACTGAGTTAACATCCCGATTATGGCTTACAAAATTAGCAAGTTTTTCCCTACTCACAAGATTCAGGCAGTTTTTTGAGTGAATTCTCATTTTCTTTCTGAATTCTATTCCAAAAGAATATTCACTGAGACAGTGCCTGGCCCGGCGTTGATGCAAAGCACCGGTGAGCCTTCCGATACGAATAGGGGAGGCTTGCCTATGAGTTTTTCCAATTCCCTGGTATACCAATTGGCCGTTTGTATATTATTGAAATGAGTGATGGCATAATTCCAAACCTCTCCTGTCTTGAGCAATTTCCTGATTTTTGCCATGACCATTTTTGCAGCTCCGCTTTCGGTTACCGATTTACCATTCTCATGAGTCTGGCCATCACTTCCGACTATGATTACAGGTTTAATATTCAAGACATTGGCAATGAATCCCTTCATAGGGCTAAGTCGCCCACTTTTTACCATGTATTTTGTAGTAGTGCAGCTAACGAGCATATAAATTTTTTCTTTCCATTGTTTGATAGCTTCGACAATTTCATTGTGCAAAGCGCCTTCAGATGCCATTTGCGCGGCTCGTAGGACGAGTAGGCCTAATGAACCCGAAAGTTTAGCCGAATCGATTACCGTAGTCATTTTCCTATTTTCGACAGCTATTCTGGTGGCAGCCTGATGGCTGTTGTTCCATGTGCCACTCATGGCCGAACTGATATGCAGGCTGATTACCGAATCGTATTGAGTAAACAGGTACGAATAGCGGTTCATCAAGTCTTTAATGGAAGGTTGAGAGGTCGAGGGATAGACTTTCGACGAAAAGAACATTTTTCGAAAGTGTTTACCCGATAAGCTTAAACCGTCGAGAAAATAATTTTCTCCAAAATGAACATTGAGAGGAATGACATGGATTTGATAACGATCGAGTAAATCACGTGGAATGTCACAAGTAGAATCGGTAAGTATGGCTACTTTTGACCTTTGGCTCGAAGCGACGGTATTTTGAAACGCCATGTCGTCGACTTTTTGATAAATAATTTGTCCATGATTCATCAGGCGCTTAAAGACTCCGGAGGGGTTGTCGGTATGGATGTGGATACGGGTTTTACTCGAAGAGCCGGCAACAACTAACGAATCTCCCATAAAAGACATCTCCTTCTTGATTTTTTGCTGATCGATGCCATTACCACTAATTAGAGCTTCGGTACAGTATCTGAAGGTTATTTCGTCGTGAAAGATAGGCGATAATTCTTCAACCTTACTGGCTTGATGAGAAGTAAGTAGAATTTTGATTCCTTTTTTTAAAAGATCGATAATTCCTTCTAAAAACAATACAAAGGCCTTGGCACCGGCATCTACGACGTTTGCTCTTGCCAGTACCTGCAATTTTATTTTTGTTTGTTCCAGAGATATTCTGGCCTTGTCGATCGAATTTTCTAACAATATGCTGAAATCATTGATGGAATCTTTAATTTGATAGATAAAATCAGCCCATTCTCTGATGACGGTTAAAATAGTTCCTTCAACAGGATTGGTGACGGCCTGATATGCATACTTTACCGATTCTTTCAAGGCCATGGCAAAGTTTGCAACGCTCAGGGACTCGGTGGGCCCTATGCCTGTACTGAAGCCATAGAGAAACTGTGCGAATATGATCCCTGAATTCCCTCTTGCTCCGATTAATGCGGCATTGGCTAACGAATCTACAGTGGTTTTTACGTCGCGGTTGGGTTCTACCATATCGATGATAGAGCGCATGGTAGAGGCAAAATTTGTGCCTGTGTCGGCATCGGCTACAGGGAAAACATTGATTTTATTGAGCTGATGTTGATTTTCAAATATTTTATTGGCACCCGCCAAAAAACCGTAATATAATGCCCTCCCATCGATATAATTCAACTGTTTTTCGATCGAGTCGCCCTTCCTATTTTCCATAAATTAGTCTTGATTAAAATTTTATTCCTTCACTCTATATAGAACCTCATTATGGATAAAATTCTTTAGGCTGAGGATCTTTGCGTTCTTCGGTAATAAGAGAAAGTGCATTCCCAAGAAAATAAATTCCAAACTTGAGATACAATATTTTGTATGGAACGATTGTCTATTTTTCAATTCGAAAGGGCTGCAAAATTACTCAAAATATAATATGGTCATTATTCATACAGAAAAATAGCAGAGGTCGTTTATTTTAGTTTCGAGCATTTCTGACCTAATTGGCCATTTCGTATCCAGGCATTCAGGGTATCTATTCTTTGAGATTCATCAAGAGAAATTTTACAGCGGTATAATTCAATAAATGGATTGGTGTCTGCAATCATTTGAAGCAACTGATGTTGCGAGGGCAAATCTTTAAAAGCGGCATATTCTTCATAAGTAAGCCTTAAGAATGCCGTGCCGGGTTGAATTCCCTTTTTGTCGAGCAGGTAGCCTTGTTCCAGTAAAACAGGATAGCGGAAAGAATTTCCATATTTTAGGTCTTGGGGGTGAGGGTAATGTAGAATGGAATCTTTATTTTGGCTTAGCACAATGGGAACTAAATTCACGTAGTTATAACGTGTTTTATATACCATGAGAGGAGCAGGCGTTTGCGAATAAGCTGTTTGTTGAGGTTGCTGAGTGGTTTGCCGGCCTGTTTTACAAGCTGCCAACAGAATGAGAAACGAAAGAAGATAAAGAGGAAAGGTTTTATTCATGACTTGATTTTTTTTGGACAGATTTCATTACTTTTTTACTGATTTTTTTGAGGTTTTCCATTTGCGACATGATGGGAGAAATATGAATTTCGCTTACTGGGATTACTCCAGTGCCTTTCATTTTTTCGACTTGTTCGGGGAACAGAAGAATGAAGTTGAGGTTTTCGGGTAAGTGATTCAATCGTTGAGGCAAACTATCGAAAACGGGTAAAAACGATATGGTATCTTTCCGGGCTGCGACTATAACAAAGAGATCGTCGGTTTTTGAATGGCTACTCGACTCAAAACCTGTTTCCCAGTCGGAATAGATGGTATTTTTAAGAGATGGGTTGATTTTCCATCTTCTGGCTATGGTTGAAAAAACCGGCAACAGGTCTTTCGAAGTCTTGAACTCAAGGGTTGCTTGAATTCTGTAAGCCATTATCAAAATTTTCGAGACCCAGTAAATGAATCCCACTTCATATTCTACATTAGGTGGGCATAATACGTTGATATTCTTGAAAATAAAAACAGGCTGCTTGATTCTGCTTACTAAAGTAGTTTGCTCAGTTTCGGAAATGATTTTCTGAAGAATACTTCCAAAGATACGTTCACTTGTTTTCAAGCTTCCTCCCCAGCCCATAACGATCATACTGGCCATGGTTTCCTTGATTCCTCTAATAATCCCACTAACAATATTTACATCTACCCTGACCAGTGGTTGAATCTTGACTTCACTCAGTGAAATATGCTGGATGATATTATCCAAGTTTTTTCGGCTTTTAAGGATGTTTTGCTGTACTTGGTCATTATCTTCAACAATGGATATAGGATAGATGGGTTCATCCGATCCGGGATGTTTCAAAACGATTGCCAATTCTAACAAAGATTGAAGCGATTGGGGGTTGGCTACGGGAACAAGAATCCTCTCGGGCAAGGCAGAGACTTCAGGCAGGGTATATTCTTCTGCCAAATGAATTTTACGGCTAGCCCGATCGGTAACTATTGAACCCGTCAGGCAGGTGAGCAATATCAGAATAATGGTTCCATTGAGAATATAGACATCGATGATGCCCATTCTGAATCCGATGAAAATAACGGCGAGAGTAGCAGCAGCATGGGTACTGCTGAGTCCAAAGATTAAATTTCCTTGCACCGAGCTATATCTGAAGATGAAACGTGTAAGCTGAGCTGCAAAATATTTTCCTATGAGAGCGGCCAAAGTAAGAATTAAAGCAACTTTGATGACTAAACTTCCCTCGGTCATAAGATGAGGATCGATTACCATACCTATACCTAAAAGAAAAAAGGGGATAAACAAAGTATTTCCAATCAGCTCGATATTGTTCATTAATTCTCGGTTGCCCGATAAGGTTCTATTAAGTGCTAAACCCGCCAGGAAAGCCCCGATAATGGGTTCGAGTTTTGCTGCCTTAGCCAGGATACCGGCTAAAAATATCATGAAGAAAATAAAAATAAGCGGGATCAACTTTTCTCCCTCTATGTGTCTTAATAGCCATCGCAAAGCTTTTGGATACAACCATAAAATAAGAAATGCCACAATGATACCGCTTATGACTATTTTTAGCCATACAAGTGAATTGGAAGAATTGCCGTATCCGGAAGCAATGAAGGCCAGCAACATTAAAACCAGCGTATCGGTAATGATAGTCCCTCCAATGGTAATGGCTACGGCTTCGTTTTTCGTAATTCCAAACCTGCTTACAATGGGATAAGCAATCAGTGTATGAGTAGAAAACATGATACTTACCAGAAAAGATGGTAATTTATCGAGATGAAGTAAGGTGCGGCACGATATAAAACCCAGCGACAACGGAATAGAAAATGTTAACAATCCAAAAATAATACTCTTGTAAGCTGTATGTTTGAATTCCTGTAGATTGAGGTCTAACCCGGCCACAAACATGATGAATAACAAGCCCGCATTACCAAACAATTGAATGCTGCTGTCATTTTGTAAAATACCCCAACCGTGAGGCCCAAGCGCTATTCCGGCTAAAATGTATCCAATGATCGCCGGTAGCTTAATCTTTCGAAATATGGTTTGCGAAAGAAGAATACTCAGTAAGATGATGGCAAAAATTACTATCGGCTCTGTTGCAGGAATATGTAATAAGCCGGTGTCTATTTGATTTTCCATCCTTATTTGAGCGAAAAATGAAATACAAAATTAGAACATAAAGCCGAATAGGAAAATGATGTTTAGTTTAATTTGCTGTATATAAATTATTTAAAAAATCAAAGAAATCTCCATTTATCACTGAATCATTATCGAATTAGCCGTGTCCTATTCCATAGTATCCTTTTTTAACGTCAGCATGTTTTATAAAATCGACCAAATTTTTTCTACTCCTTCCCATTCTTTTTCAATTCTTAAAGGTTATGGCATAATTTCTGTAATTCTCCGAAGGTTGTTTCTTATTAAGTTCGAGAATGGATTCATTCATAAAACATCATGAAACAAAATTTTAACAAAATGAAGGGGGAAAAGATTAAAATTTTAGTGAACAAGTTCGAAAATTTTAACCATAGCCTCGAAATTCATTACTTTTGCGGTCGTATGAATTGAAACGAAATGCAAACCTTAAAAATCAGCTATATACTATGAAACGCAAATTAATATTCGTTTTAGGAATTTTCCTGACCTTGAATTATTTACAGGCGCAGGATGCGAAACCAGTCAGCAAAAATGGTCCCATTATTACTTTCGATCAAAAACTGCGTGATGAAGCAGGGAATATAGTATGGGATTATGGTACAATATATAAGGATAGCAAAGGAGATTCTTATTTCCGGTTTACCAATACCGGTAAAGAGCCTCTGGTGCTTTCCGAAGTACGTTCTTCGTGTGGATGTACTGTGCCCAGCTGGCCCCGTGAACCCATACTCCCGGGTAAAAGTGATACCATAAAGGTAAGGTATGCTACAAATCGTTTAGGAGTAATCAATAAGACTATTACGGTGATGTCGAATGCAGTGAATAATCCAGTAATTTTACGCATCAAGGGCAATGTAATCGAAAAGCCTGCCGAAGTAGTTCCAGAGAAGAGGTCGGTCGATGCTGCTCAACCTTTGAATAAAGCCAAATAAACTCTAATCTTGAAGAATACTCATGCCCGGAGAATGTACCTCTGGGTTTTTTTGTGGGTGTAGGTTTGAGGAGATTTCAATAGATGTTGCGTTGTCTGTAAAATTTAAAATGGTAGTATTTGTTTACCTTTGCGGTTACTTAACTTTAAATTCATTGCTATGCCAGAGATATCAGAGAAAGGCAAGAAGATGCCAGCTTCTCCCATTCGCAAACTCGTTCCATTTGCCGATAAGGCCAAACAGAGAGGTATCCAGGTGTTTCATCTGAATATTGGTCAACCCGATATCGAAACACCCCAAACAATCTTGGATGCTATTCACCATTTCGACCAGAAGGTCATCGAATATAGCCATTCAGCCGGATTTTTGTCGTACCGGACCAAGCTCACTCAGTATTATGCCAAGCTGGGTATTTCAATCCAACCCGATGATATCATCATTACGACAGGAGGCTCGGAAGCAATCTTATTTGCTCTGCAATCTACCATGGATCCTGGAGATGAAATTATAATTCCCGAGCCATTCTATGCCAATTACAATGGTTTTGCCATTAATTCGGGAGTCATCGTAAAACCTATCCCTTCCTTTATCGAAAATGGTTTTGCCCTTCCTGCCATCAGTGAGTTCGAAAAGGCAATTGGACCCCGTACCAAGGCCATTATGATTTGCAATCCGAATAACCCTACAGGTTACTTATATAGTCCCGAAGAGCTTGAATTACTCCGAGACATTGCCTTGAAGTACAACTTATATCTTTTTGCCGATGAAGTGTACAGGGAATTTTGTTATGATGGACGTGAACATTTCAGTATTATGCAGCTGGAAGGATTAGATCAGCATGCCGTTTTGATCGATTCGGTCAGCAAACGTTACAGTGCCTGTGGAATAAGGATAGGATGCATAATTTCGAAGAATAAGCAATTGATGGCTACTGCCATGAAATTTGCTCAGGCCAGATTGAGCCCTCCAAGTATCGGTCAGGTAGCCGCCGAAGCTGCGCTCGATACACCAGCCCAATATTTTGAAAATGTCAGGAATGAATATTTTGCCCGACGCAATGTGGTAGTCGAAGCCATCAATAAAATGCCAGGCGCATTTTGTACCAGCCCTCAGGGAGCTTTTTATGTAATGGCTCGATTACCGATTGATGATAGTGACCTCTTTTGCAAATGGCTTCTCGAAGATTTTGAATCGAAAGGACGTACGGTGATGATAGCGCCGGGTACGGGTTTTTATTCTACTCCAGGTAAAGGAATCGATGAGGTCAGAATCTCGTATGTGCTTAGAGTTGATGAACTACAACAGGCTATGGAATGCCTGGCAGAAGCCTTGACAATTTACCCCCACCGAAAGCATTGCAAATGATATTTTTTTTCTTGAACTTGAGCTGGATTTTTGGAAAAATATCCATTGAACCAGCTTGATGTTTTTATTGGTTATACCTTTTAAAAAGGTAAAAATGAACAAAATTTATTGATGATGCTGTCGGTGAGAAAAATTGATTAGATGAAGCAAATTTCATCGGAAATAATGATTGAACATAGGCTCAAGGAAATTCAAGTAGAAGATTCTATGTTCGGATAATAAAGAATCAAGGATGATTTTTGCTTTTCAAAAGATGTAGTTCGAACAAATTTATCCGGATTTGACATTCTCAGCATTCATGTGAAGCATTTTAAATTCGAATAAGTTCTCCTTGGGAAAGCCATCGGTTTTCAGCATTGAGCCAGTCAATAAATGACGATCTTAACTACTTCGGTTCCTTTGGATGGTTGATTGCAGCGTAGCAAGTACATTCCGGTTCTGATGTATGCCGGGAACCTGACATTTGAAGTTTCGCCCGGGTTTATTTGCAAATTTATGCCGACGACTTGTCCAAACACGGAATATAATTTGACTTCAGAGCCTGCTTCTATTCCGGAAATTTTTATACTTTCTCCTTTCCTAAGCAAAGTGGGATAAACATGTAATTTTTGCCCATCGGCTAAAGAAAACCAGATGAAAGGAAGATTTTTTACCTCGGAAAGTGACAATGCATCATTCCAAAGTTTAAACTCGTCGATACGACCCCAAAAACTATACTTGGTTTCTATTTCATTCATTCGACCCAAGGTAAGAGGATGGGAGGTTGGGTTAAGATTACCGCTGCACGACATGAAATTGTCTAACTTCCCATTGATGTAAATTTCAAGCGAAAAACCAGTATAAATGCCCGTTACATGGGTATATTGTTCCAAGGGAATGGGGTTTTTGCTGTCGAGGTCGAAAATTCCGCTAGTCGTATTGACCGTCAGCCTGAGGTGATGATCAGACAAAAGCGACAGTTTGAACCTTTCCTGCCAGCTACCATGAGAGATGATATAATGTTCCTGATATATTTTTTCGGGATATATCCAGCAGCTCAGAGTCAAGGGATAAGAAAAGTCGAGTTCGGGTTCATTTTCGGTGTAAATCAAATCGCTGTTGCTAATGAAACGTTTAGCTTTATTTTCGATGTTTCGGGCATCGGGTGCCTTGATTGTGCCTATAGAAGTGGCGTGAAACTTATTGGTTACGGCATTGCTATCACTCGTGTCGAAAGGATACCAGATTAAGGGTTGAGCCGAATGATGCAAGGTATCTCTAACCAATATTTCGATCGATTTCGTAGAGCTTAATCCCAAAGAATTGGTTATTTTCCCGGTGATGCTGACGATCTGTTCGGCCGAAGGTGCCACAAATTCAGCAATATTATTCGAAAAAGATATCTGACCAGCACTTGATGTCCATGAAAAATTGTAAGGCCCGCTCCCTGTGGTATCAGCCCATATCTCCAGCGTGATCTTTTCCAGTGGATTGCAGTAAAATTTGGAAACGCTGATAGAATCGATGAGAGGGGGTTTAGGAATCCAATCGACCACTTCGATTCGAAGGGAATCTTCAGCCCACTGGTCTCCTGCCTGTACTTTGAGAGTCAAAACATACAGACCGGTTTGCGAGGGAGTTTTTAAATGAGTGGAATCGACGAGGGTTGTAATCTGTGTTCCATTGAAATTCCAAAAATAGACAGGAACTACACCTTCGGGAATCTGGTCGGCTTTGACCCAGACGCGAAATGAAGCATTTTTTTCAACGGGATTGGGTTCTGATTCCAATGCCTTGATGCGTAATTTCTTCGAGAAATTATAATGATATTGGTAATCGATGATTTTTCCATTACAAACCAAGTGATTTCCCTCTATTGTGCAAGTCTCTGATGCTGGATATAATCTTATCAAACAGGCTTCGTCGGCGGGAATATTCAGTGTAAACGAACCGGAGATTACTTCAGGGAAAAAGGTTTCGGTAAGGCTTTCGTATACCTTCCAGTTTCCTGAGGGAAGATCGAAGCTGCATGTAAGGTTCGAATCGTTAGGGTTATAGAGTAAAAATGCAGGGATAGAATCTTTAACCAGAAAATCAGTCTGATTCAGATCGAAAGCGAGGATCTGGTCTACCGAAGTTCTTTTGATCATTGCGCCCAGATAGCCAACACTTGATCCTGAATATAGAGAAAGATTGGTAGCAGCCCAGCCTCCAGCTATGGCATCACCTCTGGCAAAAGGCGATTTACCTTGCCAAGTCGATTTTAGAGCTTCATAAGGGATGCAAGCCGAAGTATCATATTGTGAAGCCCATGAATAACTATCTTGATAATCGGATGGAAGAGCATTCCAGTAAAAATATCTTGAGGAGCTGGCCAGATTGGCTAACCATTTACCCAATGTGCGAGCATAACGTTTATCGTATTTTGCGAGGGGTGTAAGTGCACCTGCCTGCTGAAATCCATTCATCACAAAAGCATATCCTTCGTTTTCATTTACTTCACCAATGAGGCCATTTACCTCGACTTCACCCCATTTCCCGACATTGGCGCCCCAGCCTCGCAAATTTCCACGATCGAAACACCAACTGAGCATTTTTGTGAGATTGTAATTGGTTCCCACTATGGCATTCATGGCAGCAGCAGCCGTTACTCCATAAGAAAGTTGAAGCTCGTAAGAGGGATTAGAGGTTAAACCATCGAGAAATTCCATGGCTAATTCGGCTCCTTGGCGAAATTCTTCCTGATGGGTTGTAAAATATGCCTGAAGCAGTAACCATGCAATAGCTCCCGAGGCTTCAGGTTCGGGAACACCCGTGGAAAGAGGTTTCCCAGTTATCAGATTGAAGGCCCTGTAATTCATATTGGGAATTTGCCAAGGCTTGGTGTTCCCTCCCAAGGCATATACACAACCCAACCATCGTTCTGCCACTTCAGAATATTGATATTCGAATTCTGGTGCTTCATCGGGATATAACCATTTCAACTGATAAAAATAAACATTGGGCATTAAGTCGTACCACCAGTCAGAGCCTGAAGAAGCAAAATAATTGTTGAGGTACACATTTTGGCCATTTTTCAGATTGAAAAAATCTTTCAAAGCCGCCACGTAATTCATTCCATTCTGATTCGACTTGTCAATACCAACCAGACTTGCCCCAATAACAGCCGGCATGAGGTTGATGGCTTCGGCTTGCTGGTGATGCCAGCTACTGCCAACATAAGTATCAAGAAATATCGGACGATTGTCGGGATAATTAAACTGCCCTAACATTCCGAGTCTTGAAAATGGAAGATATTGACCTTGACGAGTGGTATCGAATACGAATTGATCATAGTCGAGAGCAACCTTATGCCAGTTTCTGACTAAGAAGTCAGAAGGGAGGTTGGGCATTTGTTCGATACGGTTGATGTTTATCTGACCCGTTTGGGCTGTTGAATAAATTGAGGCGAGTAAAAGAAGAGAAAGGATAAAGGAATGTTTCATAAGAAGGGAGTAACATAATCAAGAATAGGACGATGAAAGGAAGGGGCAAAAATCGGGCCAGCCGAAGGCTGGCCCGAAAAAACACAACATTGTTAAACCATGACTAACCAAAATCGCACAAAATGCGTTCAGGGCTTATCCGAATTATAAAGTTTGGTAACCTGTCCTTCAGTCAAGGCAATGTTATAAAGCCTCAACTCATCGATTATGCCTTTGAAATAACCGAGATTTTCGGCCGTTGTCCATTCCATGAAATTGGCCAACAGCTCGGCATCGGTAGCAACTCCGCCAATGATGAAGGGTTGAGGATCGGGATTGGTAAGCGTTTGAGTGAGAGGACCAATGCCTTTAGTGGCTTCATCCCAAGTCTTTGTTAAAGTACCATTCACATAAAACTTCAATAGCTTGGCAGTTCCATCAAGGGTTATAACGATGTGATTCCACTGACCGGCCTTTACAGAGTTATCGGTTTCGTTGTCGGCATCGATTATGTTACCATCGGCCTTTTTATAGGTAAAGAAAGGCTTGCCTGCTCCCTGGGTCTGAAGTTTATAACCATTCCAGTAGTTTTGTGATATGATGTAGTTGTGTTCGTAAAGTTCATCGGGTTTTATCCAAACAGAAATGGTAAGATTAGAAGGCAGGAAAGCCGATGCATAAGGCACTTCCAGATGAGCGCCCTTATTGTAATAAATGGCTTTGCCTTTCAATCCATTATTAGTCCATGAAGGCATTAAGGCATCCTCTCCCAAAACATCGACGCTACCTCTCTTAAAGGTACCGACATAATGGTTAGATGAATAATCGGTAGTGGTAGTTCCATCTCCTTCATCAAAATGCCATCCCATGATCAGGTAGAGAGATTCATCGATATAGCCATAGGCTTTCGATTCGAATGAGGCTTTGGCTTCATTAAGCTGAGTAATCAGGTTGTTGATCTGTTCTTGAGTGAGTGTGCCCTGAGCTGCAGTCTTTGCAGTTTGAATAGCGGCTTTGAACTCATCAATGGCAGCTTGGGGGTAATCGGCAGTGGTAGCGCTATTGGCTATGGTTTCCAAATCGGCAATCAGGGCATTGAGTTGGGTTTTATCGCCTGCCACAACCTCATCTTCATCATCACCGCAGGCTACAAATAGTGTAGCTGTGCTCATCATTAGGATGAGCATTAAGGACTGAAGTAAAATACTTGCTTTTTTAAACATAGGTCTTGAGTTTTAAAAGGTTAATAATAAATTAATTATTTAATAATAAAGGTTACGGAATTGCTTCATTAGCATCTATTTCATTCTGTGGAATGGGGAAATAACGGTTATTTTCGTATGAAAATCCACTGCCAAGAGCTTCTTCTGCGGTTTGCTTTCCCCAGCGCATGAGGTCGAAATAGCGATGAAACTCTTGGGCGAGTTCTACTCTGCGTTCATGGCGAATGGCGTTACGAAGCAGATGTTGATCGGTAGTAGTCACATTGGGAAGAAGATCGGCAGGAGGATTGCCGCTGGTAAAACTGTTCCGCGCTCTTGCACGTACCTTGTTCAGGTTAGCCAGAGCCGAATCGGTTTGATTCAATTCATTGAAAGCCTCGGCTTTCATCAATAAAACATCGGCATATCTCATGTAAATGTAATTAAGGCCACCATCGCCTTTTACCGCAATAGGAACTTCCGACAGAGGTTGCTGATGTTTTTTGGTTAAATAACCCGTGGGAGACCATGAAGCCTGGAATGGTTCTCCGTTAAGCCATGGAATTCCATCGCGGCCAATACTTATGTCGAGCCTTGGATCGGGAGTTTGATTGGAAGCCTTCTCGAATTCATTCACCAGCGAAGTGGTAGGCGCATTGAAATAATAACCTCCTTCTGATGCAGGTGCAAACCATTGATTGAGAACATTTCCGATAAAAGGTATCTGGTCAGATAGATGTTGTATCTCAAAAATGGATTCTACACCATTTTCGTGGGATAGTTTGAAAAGATTGGCATAATTGGTCTCGAGTCCATAAATCCCTAAGGCCTCGAGTTGATGGAAATAATCTATTGCCAGAGCCCACTGTTGTTGATACAGTGCTGCCTTGCCTAACATGGCCAGAGCGGCTCCCTTGCTTACTCTGCCTTTCTCGGAACTGCCATACGAAACAGGCAGAACGGCTGCTGCCTCAGTTAAATCGGTCTGAATTTGCTGATAAATAGTACTAATCTCTGACAGAGGTACATTGATGGCTTCAGGAGTATCCTGAGGCAAAAGTTTTAAGGGTACCTTTCCAAAGATGTTGACCAGTAAGAAATAATTATAAGCCCTGATGAACTTCGCTTCGCCGATGATACGTTGTTTGAGGGTTTCATCCATTTTTACGCCGGGTACTTTATTGATTACATTATTAGCTCTCGATACCCCTTCGTATAAAAATGTCCAGTAATTATTGATGATGCCGTTATTACGGTCGACGGTAAATTCGTCTATATAGGTAATTTCTGCCTGATCGCCAGGATTGCCTCCTTTTACGGCATCATCCGAGGCCACATCTCCAAAGACCCATATCGCATTATTGAAGCTGGTAAAGGCAATGGCATTGTAAACACCGGTGAGAGCCTGCAAGGCTTGTTTGTCATTCTGATAGAATGTCTGGCTGCTAAATTCTCCTTTCAGTTCTTCATCAAGAAAATCTTTTGTGCAGGATATGGGAAGAAGGCTCAAGGTGGCTATTAACAGAAGTCCGCTACCGATATGTTTGAATTGATTTATATTGATTTTCATAATATTTCAATTTTTTAGATAGAAAGGTCTAAACCTAACATAATACTCATTGTCGAAGGATAAGTTCCCCAATCTATACCACTGGCTCTGTCACCTTCATTTTTCGAGTTGTCGCTGACGGTCATTTCCGGGTCGAGGCCAGGATAGGAGGTAATGGTGAAAAGATTGCTTGCCGAAAGATAGATTCTTGCTTTGGTAAAGCCTAAGAAGTTAAGTGTTTCTTTGGGAAGGGTGTATCCAATCTGAATATTTTTCAATCGGAGATAGGAACCGTCTTCGAGGAAACGTGAGGAAGGTCGTGCATTATTCGATTTTGCAGTCCATGACGGACGGGGTTGAGTATTCGAAGTCCCCTCGCCCGTCCAGCGATTGTCGAAATAACGCTGAGTAACAGGGAAGCCACGATAAAAGCCCTCGATATCCTGATTGATTTGAATGTATATTTTGTTTCCGGCTACGCCCTGCAGAAATATTCCCATGTCCCATTGACGCCATTGGCCATTAAAGCTAATGCCGCCACTGAATTTGGGAATAGCACTGCCTAAAAATACTCTGTCTTCGTTGGTAATCTTTCCATCTTTATTCTGATCTACAAACTTCACATCACCGGGGTGGATATTGTTTCCTTGAAAAGCCGAAAGAATTATCTCGGTTTCATTTTGGAAAATACCGTCCATTTCGAGAAGATAAAAAGCTCCAATGGGTTGTCCTTCAGTAGTATAGGTAGCGTATACACCCGATTCGACTCTACCACCAATCAGAGGGGCATTCAGTTTTCTTACTTCATTATGCAAATAAGTAAGATTACCGCCTATATTGTAGCTCCATTCGTTGCCGGCTTTGCGATAACTGGCTTCGAGTTCGAGGCCGGTGTTCAATACCGAACCATTATTAATCCAAGGGGAAGAGGCATAACCCGCCGAAGGAGGATAAGACGCCTTTACAAGCATATCATCGGTAATTTTATAGAAATAATCCAGTGAAATTGCCAGAGCACCTTTCCAGAATTCGGCATCTATGCCAGCATTATATTGATAACTCGTTTCCCATTTCAGTTTTTCATTTCCCAGAGCGGTTTGAGCATAGCCGCTACTTACGATTTCACCGAAAGGATAATTATAATAGGGTGATATCCTGTCGGAATAGGCATAAAGGCCGATTTCTTGATTGCCTATGGCTCCATAGCCCAGCCTTAGTTTCAGGTTTTCGAGCCAATCCACGTTCTTCAGGAAGGCTTCCTGTTTGAGAAGCCACCCTGCCGAGAGGCTATAGAAATTTCCCCATTGATTGTCGCCTGTAAAACGCGAGGTTCCATCTCTACGAAGCGTACCCGATAAATAATATTTCCCCTTGAAATCATAACTTACTCGTCCGAAAAATGAGAGAAGGGAAGAAGCATATTCACTCTCCGAAACCGTTTTGGTGCCTTGTCCATTCCCTATATAAATCAGGTTCGATTCCTGAACTGGGAAATCAGAATCGCTGGCATTGAGATATCTTCCCGAATTATGAATAGCTTCGAACCCACCCATAGCACTAAAATGATGATTTTCACCAAATTGAGTTTCATAATTCAACACACTGTTCAGCGTCCAATTAGTAGCACGCTGACTTACGATACTTAGATTATTTTTGGCGTTGATTCGGTTGAATGTACCCCAGGTAGGATTAAACCACCGTGTAAAGTTATTGCCATAATCTATCCCAAAATTGGTATTCCATTCGAGTTTTTCCGAGAACTTCACCGTAGCGAAGGTTTTTCCTAAAAAATTGTCTTCGTTAAGTGTATGGTCATTAAGGGCTGCCATGCCAATAGGATTATAACCATCGCCTAAGAAACTGTCGTAAATCTGATCTCCGAAATATTCGGCTGGACGATCTACCCATCTACCATCGGGAAACTTGATCGGGATGGCCGGATTACGGAAAAAGGCATAGCGTATAACGCTTCCACCATTGCCACCGTAGCCATCTCCCGAACTTCCAATGATATCGGTTTTCGAATGCCCAACTATCATGCTCATGCCAGTTTTTAACCATGGGAAAATCTCCGTCTCGAGACTCAAATGCGATGAAACTCTTGTATATCCAGTATTTTCGATGACTCCTCTCTGGTCGAAGAAGTTACCCGACATAAAATAGCTCGTTTTACCTGTGGATCCCGAATAGCTGAGTTCGTGAGAGTTGATAGGAGCAATCCGAAAAAGTTCTTCCAGATAATTGATATCGACAAAATTGGCTGCAAGTTGTGGCGTAATCAAGACACGCTGGAGACCTTCGGGCAAATATTTATTGTCGTTGGTCGCAGCTTCATTATAAATGGTGATATAATCCGCTGTATTGACCATTTTCGGAATATGCCCTACGGCCTGAACTCCACTTTGACCATGATACTGAAGCACAGGTTTGCCTTCTTTGCCTTTTTTGGTAGTAATCAATATGATACCATTATTGGCTCGAGCTCCATAAATAGCTGCCGAAGAGGCATCCTTGAGTATGGTGATGTTTTCGATATCGCCGGGTGCAATCACATTCAAAGCATCGGCAGTAGGAATGCCATCCACAATGTAAAGTGGATCGTTACTCGAGTTGATGGAACCTATACCTCGAATTCTTACCGAAACACCTTCGCCTGGTGCTCCGGTATTTTGAGTAACCTGTACACCTGCGGCAGCTCCCTGTAAGGCCTGATCGATACCCGCTACAGGTAAACGGGTAAGCTCTTGAGTCCCTACCTTCGAGATTGCTCCCAGAACATTACGTTTCTTGGTTGTGCCGTAACCAATCACTACCAGTTCCTCGAGCATCACCTGCGAAGGTTCCAGCTTAATATCGAGAACCTTCTGATTCTGGAAGACAACCTCCTGAGTGTTGTATCCAACAAAAGAGAAAACAATCACTGCTTGAGGCTTCAGAGCGGCCGATTCCAAAACGTATTTACCGTTAACATCCGATACTGTGCCAATTGTGGTTCCTTTGATGTAGATGGTTACACCCGGTAAGGCCTCACCACTTTTGGCATCCGTCACTTTCCCTTCTATACGGTTTTGGGCCAGAATAAAAGAAGAAGTTGTTAACAAAATGACCATGAAAAGTAATAGTCGTTTCATAAGAATAGATTTTTTTATTTCCAGCTAACAATTTTGTCGTTACACCATATTTTATGATTTGAGAATTTAATCTTCGACATAGAAGGCAACTCTGCAATCAAAAGAGCAGTGTGTGCGGGAATTTCTAATTTGACAGCACCCTCGCCATTTCTGCAAATATAATTTCGAGAGAGAATATCAAAAAGATCAGAAGCAGTATCTATTGAATAATTTATTTCACGATTTTCAAGATATGGGTTATAGATCAGATAAACCGGGAAATCATTGTCTCCATAAAAGTCGGTAGCATTGCAGTTAAGACGTAATATACCTTCTATGTCGGTTTTGTTGACGATAGCCCCATAAATTCCAGCCACAGCCGAACTATAGAGGCTAAACATGGATTCTTCGGGTTGACCTGGTGCCCATTTGGGCCCATCTCCAAGGGCTACGGGAGTAATTCCCTTGAGTTCAGGTTTCCCATAGTCATCGTGCTTGCGTAGCCCTTCATAAGCGATGATTCCTTTAGTAATGTCTTTTTTATTGCTGAGCCATTGATGTTGCTCATCCATCTGATCGGGATAAAAAAGACGAGCAGCATTGACTGCATTGAGCAGATATTTTGCTATAGCCCTTGCGTACTGAGGATCGTATTTTACCATAGGAAGCAGAGGCCATGCCATGACCACAGAATTCATCAAAAAAGCATACCCTCCTCCATCGGTGATACTGCCCTGAAGTCCATATACATCGTAATCGCCCCATTTTTCAGCAATTACACCCCATCCATATCTTCCATCGGTAGATTGGCAGCCATCGAAAATATGATTGAGAATTTTTTCGACATCGAAATTTTGACCTTGTTCTGCATTGAGACGAGCGGCCGTGTAAGCTCCAAATGGAAGAAGGATTTCGTAAAACCTGCTTTCTTTCTGATTATCGAGAGCTTTGCATGCACTTATGGCACCTTGAAGATATTTCGTATCTCCGAATTTCTTGTAAGCCGAATAGAGTACCCATGCATGGCCACCGGCTGCATCCTGCTGAAATGGGATATTGTTACGCATGGGTTTCATCCTTCCATAATCAAAGTAGGAATAATCGTAACATCCGTTCAAAATGCTATCGGCCTGATAAAATTTATTGGCCACACTTCTCATTATCTCGTCGTTTCTCTGAACATGAGGGAAAAGTGCAGCAACGCTATAATACAAGACATTTGGGTAAACATCGTACCACCAATCCCTGCCATAGCCTCCACCTAGATGAGCCATGTCGGGATGGGTGTTGTTCATCACTATGTTCCATCCGTTATCGCGATTGAAGTAATTTTGCGCCAATTCAACGTAATTATAGCCATTCTGATTGGTTTTGTCGATTCCAATAAGGCCGGCACTCAATAAGGCTGGAAGTGTAACAAGTGCTTCGTGAAACTCACCTCCATTTTTCGATGAGCCCTGACGAGCATCTCCTATAGCCGTATATATTCCGTAAGTATTCTGAGGAAAATTCCGATGGTTCGTATCCCACCAGATATAAGGAGCAAACGGAGTGGTAGCCTCGAAATCGAAGACAAGACTATCGAATTGTCTGGCTTTTTCTCCCCAATCGATAATGGAAAGAGGTTGTGGCAAATCGGGCATCTGTTCAATTCTTACAATGCTTTTTTGGAGCAAAGGTGCAGGCTTCTGCTGTGTACAAGCAATGGTCAGAACTATGAGCAACAGAGCGATACAGGAATTTCCAAAATAAATCGTTTTTAATTTCTTCATAGGGGTTGATAAGATTTTTTCATGATTGTTTTAGCCAGAGGAATAGACAACATTTGAATGGCAGCTACAATAATGAGTGACCATCTTAAGGCAAATACTTCCGAAACCATGAGAGCCAGCAGGATGAATATCCCCAAACCTATGACTCTGCCAATGTACAGCCCAAATTCATGATTCAGAATGTAAGCATAAGGATTACGGTTTTCTTTAACCGAAACCACATCGATTACTTTCATCATCGTGGGATAATAAGCCAGATCGTGAAGAGGCTGAAAAACAACCTTACAAAGTATAAACACGATTACACCAGTGGCTGATAGCAGAATTCCATTGACGATGGTTCCCAGCAAGAAAACGCTTAATCCCACCGAAAAAACCGCCAGACGATGTTTGGGTTGAGTAAACCGTCCTAAAAGATACACAATCAACGCAGTGAGCCCTCCGCTAATCCCCTGAATCAATCCCAACGACCCTTCTTTCCCAACATAACGCATGATGAGCATGGCTGGTGCAGTAACTAAAAAACCCTGCACCAATCCCTTCAATGCTGCCAGCACAATTTGTAAATTCCACAAATTATGAAATTTCAAATAGAAGAATTCTTTCTGGGCTGGATTTGTATAATGGCCCCTCGCCAAGGATATACAAGCCAAAATAGTTATTGCAAAAACAATTAAGGTAACGATTTGATATCCGGTTTGAATGCTAAAGGTTATGCTTCCTATCCTCATTCCATCGATACCGGCCAATATAGCGCCAATAATCAAGGGAACGATAATGTTCGAGAGGGTAAAGAAAAACGACTCCAATCCAAAGAAATAATTCCGGTTGGTATCCATGGTAGAGTTCAATGTCATCAGATAGCGATTAGTCCAGAAGAAACCCGAAGCTGCTCCAATGAGGAGACCTGCCAGAAAAAGCTGGGCCACACTCAGATGTTCGATTTGCATCATGCTAGCCATCACGAGCCCGCTCAGCAGAATACCGAATGAATAGAGATGAGCAATCTTAAAATGTTTCAGCAAAAAACCATTCGTGATGGAGGTGAGAATGATACCTGTGTACATAGCTAATTGAAACAGGGCTACATAAATGGTTTCGTTGTAAAAACGCATAATGTAGGCTGCCAGAAAAATTTCGACTACGGGAAGCACGAGGGAATATAACATGTTGGTTATCAACAAAACCCTCATGTTGTATGGCATCGAAAGAAAATGCTCGTATTCTATTTTGATCTTCTTCAGCATATTTTCGAATATGATTACTTCAGCGTATTCATTATTTCAGAGATAGACAAAGTAGCGCCACAAATCACTTCATCACTGGCACCATAATACATCTTGATGGTATCACCTTCCACCAGATGGCCGTTGGTAAAAATTACATGACCAAAGAAACCCTTCAGTTCGTACTCCATTTCAGGCTGCATGATGGGTTCTTGACTTCTGGCCAGAACTTTCCATGGATATTTTTTATCGAGAAGAATTACTCCGAGACAGTATTCATTTTTTTCGTTTGCACCATGATAGATTTCGAGCCAACCTTCAGGAGTGAGTATGGGCGAAGCGCCTGCTCCAATACGAGCCGAATCCCACATTCTTTCACGGGTTGTTGCTATACATCGATGTTTTCCCCAATGAATCAAATCGGGAGACTCGGCAATCCAAAGATAATTTCCTCCTAACTCAGGACTACTGGGGCGATGAAAAGCATAATATATTCCGTCGATTTTTTGTTCGAAAATCGCACTGTCCTTGTTATGAGGTGGAAAAATCATCCCTTCACGCTGATAATCCTTCCAGTTTTGAGTAATTATCAAACCCACACCTACACCATATCGCGAAACCTCGGTAAAAGTCAACGCATAGAAATCATCGAAAGTAGCTACCCGGCAATCTTCTATTCCAAACGATTCTAAAGGCCCTTGTCCCATGATGGAAGAATAACCTTCAGGTTCCATAAAATGTATCCCATCCTCCGAACAAACCAGTCGTAAATGCGACAGCGTTGTAAGATAATCGCTGCCTTTGTACCGTATTACCCTTGAATCATGGGCATCCAGATCGGTATCATCTTTTTGGAACGAAAGAATCTCGATTTTACCTTTATCGTTATAGACAGGAAAAGAAATCTTACCTTCTTCCTGTTTTGGACGTTCCGCAACCCTTAGTACCAACCATATCTTATCTTCATATCTAAATACGCCGGGATTCAATAAACAGGCAACCTCCATGTCCGGCATAGATGGCTCGATATCTGAAGGACAAAGAAGTGGATTATTTTTAAATCGTTTCACCATGGCTTGATTTGTTTTGCTCAAAATTACTGATACTTTGTGCCAGAGCGTGTCCGCTCAGTAACATATTTTGTCCGTTATGTTATGAATTTTATTAGGAAGGTGGCAAGATTTCCAGGGTATGTGTTGCTTGGGGATACAGAGATTGTGGGATGAAAGGACTCCTATTAACAAGCAACTAATTCATTTTTAGCTTATTGACTTTTAACTTTCGGCTCTCTATACCCCATCTACCATCCTCTGTCCTGTCTATTCTTAAATTAGGTTGGCCATTTTACAAATTCTGGTGTAGAATCGAGTGCCACTGCCCTAACTTTCCTCACAAAATTCACGATAGCATTCCAAAATGGCCAGATACAGCTCGTAATCGGAAGATTGCAGAACAAATTCATCGGATAGATGGCAAAACTGCATGAATCTTTCTATGGTTTCTTGCTGGGTAATACCCGTGAGTTTTTTTATCAAATCATAGTTATATCGCTGGCTAACGGCTCTATTACGCTTGTCGTTTTCCAGTAAACGGGCTAACTTCCTCCTGCTTTTGCCTTCATGGCTAAAAATATTGTACAATGCAGTAATCGGACCATTCATTGTAATTCCAAAACCACTTTGGGGAATATTATATCCCAAGGGTATTTCCTTATTAAGTTGCAAATCAGCAGGTTGCTCCTCTTCATCGCCTTTCAGGTTCTCAAAGGCATATTTGAATTCTTCCCATGTTTTTGGAAACGTAGTAATAACCACTTCTTTCAGTTCATATATCTTGTCCAACAGAACGATTTCAAGCCTATGATCGTAAAGTAAAGAAGATTCATTCAAGGAATAAACTCGGGTTGCATATCCTACATGACTGATAATGAGTGTGTCACCATATTTTAACGGCATCATGAAACGCCCTGCCGAATCGCTTACCGTTCCAGTTAAGTTGCGTAATAAAATAACATGCGCATAAGAAACAGGTTGATGATTGAGGTTGACAATATGTCCCTCGATGAAAATTTCTTGGGCTTTTACAGAGATACTCCATAAAGCCACTAAAAATAAAAAAAGCAGCACCTTTTTCATGATGCTGCGAAATTATAACTTAATGAGGTACTTACATATATTAAAAGGTTAAAAAGTGTTAATTTTCAAAAAATTCGTCATTATTTATTTATTCAAAGAGTTATTTCGAGTCCGGCAATGAAATGAATCCCTGCCTGAGGAAAATAGCCATCCATTTTTCTGCGTTGATTTTCATAAATATAGCTATAAACCCATGCATTGCTTTCATACTTATGATCGAATATGTTGTTTACTACAAAGAAAAGGTTCATGTTGCGTATATAAGGTATTGAAAGTGAATAATCTATCCGCAAATCGCTTACAAAATAAGGATGGAGTTTCCTTTCGTTGCTCGAGCTGTTATCGATATATTGTTTACCCACATATTTCGACTGCAACATGAACGTTAGGCTTTGAAGAGGCATGTACTGAATACTTAAGCCTGCAATCACTGGAGGTGAAAATGAAATATCGGTTTCCTTGTAATAAATGCTCTGTTGGTCACCTGTATCCCAATTATCGACATATTCCGTCAGATTTTTAATCTTGTTGCGGCTAAGGGTTAAGTTGGCTATCAAATGCAAAGAAGGAGCAAGCTGAGCATTCCCCTGAAGCTCTATTCCTGCTCTGTAACTATCTGGAACATTCATCATTATCGGGTCTCCCACATTATTGATTTTGCCTGTCAATACCAATTGGTTTTTGTATTGCATCCAATAAAAATTTGTTCCAAATTGAAGATGAGTGTCCGACCATTCATAGCCTAATTCGAGGTCATACAGACGTTCGGGTTGAGGTGTATAACCTTCGTCGGCATCCCTGTAATTATCACGCGAAGGTTCACGATTTGCTACTGCCAGTGAAAGATAAAGCCGTTGTCTTTCATTGAAGCTTATATTCATTCCAGCCTTGGGATTGAAAAAATTGAATAAATGACTTTGATCGAGCCTTCGCTGATCATCGTGTATACCTTCTATCTTGTAATCAACACGTCTATATTGCATATCGGCAAACCACGAAAGATATTTCGTCATTTCCCATGATGCTTTGCCGTAGATATTGAAATCCTTTTTTATTCCCTCATTGCGGTAATAATCGTTTTCGGGGAAGCTAGCCGAAGCATACCTCGCCCAAATGATTCTTCCAAAGTGCTGACCTTTGTAATAATTATAGGCTCCACCCAAAGTGAATCTCCATCGAGGATTTTTTTCATAAATGAAAGAAAAAGTAGTTCCTGCAAAGTCGTTATCGAGATGTTTCCTATTGATTAAATCGGTTTTACGGATAGTATCGTTTCCTATAATGAGGTCGGGCAGGGCATATTTACTATATTTAGCATCTTCTCTGAAGGATTCGTAATATCCAAAACCGTGTGTATAATGGGCTGCTAAATTGAGGGTAATATTACTGGAAGGGGAGAGGCTGTATAAGAGCTGATAATGGTCTTGCTGATAGTCGTCGATTTGGTTTTTATAATAAAGCGTATCACCATACTCATTAGTATAGAGGCCGGCTGGATTAAAAGTACGCCATTTGTCGAGTAATTCTGAAGGAACACCTTCCCAGGCTTGGTAAGTAATCTCTTTTCCACCCATGATATTGATGCGTAACAGACTTTTCTTGCCATAGTAGCCTCCTGATAGAAAGAAAGACTTCAGGTTAGCGCTGGCTCTATCAATATAGCCATCGGAGGTTATTCGGCTAAGGCGTCCATCAAGCGCAAAGCCACTGGAAGATTTTCCTGTGCTAAAACTTATATAATTTCGTAAGGTATTGAAACTGCCCCCTGAAGCATGTATAATGGTTTGAGGTTCATCGGATATCTTGGTGCTCAATAAATTGATGCTTGCGCCAAAGGCTCCTGCTCCGTTCACCGACGTCCCTACTCCTCTTTGTATTTGTATATTATCGGTCGAAGATGCAAAATCAGGTAAATCAACCCAGTAAACTTGCTGAGATTCTGGATCGTTCAGTGGAATTCCATTTACCATTACATTTATGCGAGTCATATCTGTGCCTCGAATTCTTAAACTGGTATATCCAATCCCTGTACCTGCATCGGAACTTGCTACCACTGAAGGGCTCATTTGCAACACATAAGGTAAATCTCGTCCAATGTTCAATTTCCTTATCTCCTTCCGATGTAGTTCGCTAAAAGTAGTGGGAACCGAAATATCTACCCTTGTGGCCTTCACCATTACCTCTTCCTGCATGTGAGCTACAGTCTGTAATTCTATCTTTAAATAGAGATTCCTGTCTATTTTAATGGTATCAATATAAGACTTATATCCCACATAACTGATTTTTAAAGGATAATTTCCCCAAGGAAGTTTTTTAATGGAAAAATATCCGGCATCGTTGGTTACGGCTCCATAAGGAGAATTCAATATAACAACATTGGCGCCCGCGAGCCTTTGCCCACTCGTGGCATCAATAACCGTCCCACTCAATATATACTGAGTCATGGCCACATAGGGGACAAGCACCATGAAAATGAAAATTGAAGTTTTTTTGAACATAAAATAATGGTTTTAATTGGTTAACAATGTATTAAAACCATATAGGGGAAAAGGTCATGAATGAATTATATTTCCCTACGCCGGTATGATCCGGATCAGGTTCAAAGGGTATGATCTCAGCCCCGTTATAGCGGGACACCCCTATAAGGTATCTACGGCAAAATTAGAATATTTTATCTAATAAACGATTTGATAAAATAATTTGCTATTTTTGATGAAAAATGATTTGATAAAAGATGACTATCGCGATTATCAATGGACCAAATCTAAACCTTTTAGGAAAACGACAACCTCATATCTATGGTTCTGAACGATTCGAAGACTATCTCCGTCAGCTCGAAACAACTTATCCTTATATCAATTTCATCTATCGACAACATAATATGGAGGGTGAAATCATCAATACCTTACATGAATTTGGATTTTCCACCGATGGGATTATACTAAACCCTGGCGGTTTTACACATACTTCGGTAGCAATAGCAGATGCTATACGTTCTATTTACTGCCCTGTGGTAGAAGTGCACATCAGCATGCTCTTTGGCCGTGAACCTTACCGACAAAAATCGCTTACTGCTTCGGCCTGCAAAGGTTTTATTTGTGGCTTTGGATTAGAAAGCTATCGGTTAGCTGTAGAAAGCTTTCTCCAAAAATAAAAATAAACATCTCTCTAATAGAGAATTACCACAGCACTTTTTGTTTTTCTGAAAATGGTTAGAATGAGCCAAATCATTATTATTGACAAGAGCTATTTTAAATGAATAAATTTTATAGTCAATGTTTCTTGATTCAAAAGAAGTAAGAAATATTTGGAAAAACGCCCAAAAAGTAGAAAAAGCTTGTATATTTGTGTTATGAATTCCTTATTTTGATTCTTAGAAAAAGCATCTATGCCCATGGGGCAAGTCTCTGATTTGTTTACACGGGCTTTCCTTCAGAGAGAAGCAATTAAGGAATGCTACTATTTCAAATAGAAACACAGGTTTTAATAAAGTTTAACTGAATTGGAAACTCTTCTCATGTATAGCGTAAAAGTTAATAGCTATCCTTTCATCAAATGGTTTAATTCTTTTGATGATAAGGTTGCCAGATTATTATTATGGCTACTGCATCCAATATAACAAAACCCGAACGGTGTTGTGCGTCAGCTAATGAGATACAGAAAGATACTTTCTTATCGTTTTACAAATTAACATAATACATTAATTTAATTAACTTATTAAAATTTAAATTTATAACAAAATGAACAAAATAAAATTTTTATTAGTAGCAGTTTGTTGCATCACAGCTACTTTAGCTTTTAAGGATGCTTCAGCACAGATAACGGTAGGTCCAGTTAATTTTAATTATTACATATCTGATCCTGAGGCCCCTCCAACTACAGAATATTCTGTTTATGCAGTCCTTGAGACAAGTGAGGGAAATCTCTATCCTATCCCTATAGGAGAAGTTACCGGCCAAGGGCTAAAATATTTACCACAAGTCATTAATTTTCCCGGGGTTGTTCCGCCCAATCCTATGCCAAGGTATCCTTATCGAATAATTGTTATGGTGTACAGAGGCAGCATTGTTCGTACAGGAGTTTCCGACTGGGCCAACGAAGAAGGCTTATACCCCTGTACGCCTAATCCTATCAAAGTCCAGCAGTTTTGATTAAATTTGCATTTCCCCGGCCTGTTCCGGGGAAATGCTTTATCTTAATTGAAAAATGGAGCCTCACTATAAAAAATCCTTACTTTTAGTCTTAGCCGTTCTATTGTTCCGATTAAACCTATTTTCCCAAAAAGAACTCGACATTTGGTATTTTGGAAACAAAGCCGGCATTAGTTTCGTTAATGGAGGACCCATCGCATTATTGAATAATAATGAATTTATTCCTGGATATTCATCTACTATATCTGATTCCTCAGGAAATTTACTTTTTTATGGTCAAATTCGTTTACTAAACCGCAATCACACCTTAATGCCTAATGGTGATTTGGGAACTACGGGGGGGCATGGTATGATTGGTATTCAGACGAAAATCCCAGATACGATTTATTATATTTTTCATGTGGATGGTTTTGGATTACCCAATCCATCAGTTCACGAAGGCTTGACCTATTCCATATTGAACATGAATCTCGACAATGGACTGGGCGATATTGAACCCAGCAAAAAAAGTATTCCTTTATGTGGTGCATCACAGGCTTTTGGATGTATTACGGCTACTCGCCACAGCAACAATCATGATGCCTGGATAATTTCGAGAATACATGATCCTGATTCGAATTTTTATGTATCCTATCTTTTGAATGATAATGGTGTTGTCGATCAGCCTGTATTTAGCAATAGCGGGGTATTTCTGGATTATTCTATATCTACAATGATACAGGCCTTGAAAATATCCCAGGATGGGAAGCATCTGGTATGCTGCTATTCCGACAGGTTTGAGGTGTGCAGTTTCAATACTGCCACGGGTGAAATTCAGCCCAAGTTTACCATTATTCCCAGTTATATTCCGGTTGGTCCATGCTTTCCTGATGATTTGGCCTTTTCGGTTGATGGCAAGTTTGTGTATGTTGCATGTCATTATTACTGTACTGCCATTTCAGGTTGTGCTGCTGTATTTCAGTACAACATGGAGAGGGGAGATTCTCTGTCATTTAAAGATTCTGAAAAATTTATAGCCATTGGGTCATTAATGGGCATACATCTTGGTCCAGATAATAAGATATATGCTACACAGACGTTTACAGATTCTCTTAGTGTTATTCATCATCCCTCTTTACCTGGTTCAGCCTGTCAGTGGCAAAAAAATTATCTCAGCCTGCAGGGAAGACAATCAGGTATAGGGCTTTCACAAGGTCTTCAACGTTACTTTGCCTATATTAATCACTCTGGGCAATGTCAAGGAATGCCGGTAAGCTTTTCACCCAACACCTATCCAGCACCCGATTCGCTTTGGTGGAACTTTGGCGATCCCGCCAGTGGCTCTGCCAATACTTCTATAGATAGCACTCCTCAACATATTTATACTAACTCAGGCTCCTACACCATACAAATGATAGTAAAACATATTGACAATCGCTACGACACGGCCATATTTCATCTTTTCATTGAGCCTCAGCCCATCCCCAACCTTGGGCCGGATATTACAGTATGTGAAAACCAGGCAGTAATTCTGGATGCAGGCTACAACCCCGAATGGACATATTTATGGAATACAGGAGCTACATCGAGCAGCATAACTGTCGACACCAGTGGAACATACAGTGTTACCGTAAGTTCTCAAAGCGGCTGTTCGGGCAGCGATAGCATCAATGTATTTATTGGTCAAGGCACAAAACCTCCACCCCGTCTCATCAAACACGATTGATTATAAACCAATAGAAAAAATTTTGTAGGCTATTCAAGCAAAAACGAATCGAATTTTTTTAAACTCTATCGACATCAAATTAAATTTATTTATGAATATTATATTAAATAACAAAACAAAATTTATAAGATGTGAAATTTTTCTATTTATACATTATTTATGAATACGAAACGAATCGATAAAATATGTTTTCGGGATATGTTAGTTTTGTTTTAAAAGAAGATGTTCATAGAGAAACTCAGTCATCAATGAATAGAGATGGTATGTAGTATTTTTTCCAGTATAAATTCCGTGATTGCTGTCGGGATAATACATTGTTTGAAAATGTTTATTGGCATTAACCAGTGCCGAAACCATTTCAACCGAATTTTGAAAATGGACGTTATCGTCGGCCGTGCCATGTATCAGCAGATAGTTCCCTTTAAGTTTGTCGGTATAATGGATAGGAGAATTGTCGTCGTAGCCTTGAGAGTTGGACTGAGGTAATCCCATATAGCGCTCAGTATAGATGTTGTCGTAATATCTCCAGTTGGTAACTGGAGCTACAGCTATACCTGTAGTAAAATAATCGGAGCCTTTGGTCATACACAGCGACGACATAAATCCTCCATAGCTCCAGCCAAATATAGCAATACGTGTAGAATCGGCTATTCCCGAACGAATAAGGTATTTGGCGAGCTCTATCTGGTCGTCGGTTTCATATTTCCCCAACTGGCTATAAGTCATTTTTCTGAATTCTTCTCCTCTGAAACCAGTTCCGCGATTATCTACTGAAACTACGACTATCCCATGTAAAGCCATCATTTGATACCACAATCTTCCGCCTTCCCAATAATTGGTTACGGTTTGCGATCCAGGTCCTCCGTACAGATAAACCAATACTGGATAAGGCTGTTGAGTATTGAAATGGGGGGGCTTTATCATCCATCCATCCAAAGTAACTCCATAAGAAGTCGTAAAAGAAAAAAACTCCACAGGTTGAAGCTGATATTCTTTTGCTTTTTCGGTAAATCCCGCATTATTTTCGAGGATTCGGAGTTCTTTGCCTCTGGCATCGCAAATCGACATGATATGTGGTGTATTGGCATCCGACCATCTTTTAAGAAAATATGTGTAATTTGGATTAAAGCTGGCCGTGTTATTTCCTGGCTGGCCAGCAATGATTTTAAGATGCCCCTTAGTGTCAACTGTGCAGATTTCACGATTTAGCGGGCTGCTATAGGCTGCAGAAAAATAAACAAGCTTGCGGATAGCATCATAACCAATGATATGATCTACTTCCCATTCTCCTATCGTAAGTTGTTTATTTAATCTTCCATCGGTTGAATGAAGATAAATATGGTTGTAACCATTTCCCTGACTCGTGATGAAAAATTGATTCCCATCAGGAGTAAACATGAGGTCGTCGGTTATTTCTATATAGTATTTGTTCTCTTCACTATAGATGATATTTCCTAATGCGCTAGAAGGATTATAAAGAAGAATCTCGAGATGATTCTGCAAGCGATTGAGGCGCTGAATGGCCAGCATACCTGAATTTCCAGCCCATTGCATGCGAGGTAAATACTGATCGTTTTCTGAACCCGTATTCAATTTTAATGCTTTCTTTTCTTCAATGTTATAAACATAGACATCAACGATGGAGTTTTCTTCGCCAGCCTTGGGATATTTATAACAGTAATTCTCCGGATACAATTTTCCATATTTTGGGAAGCAATATTGTTTTACACGAGTTTCGTCGAATCGATAATAAGCTATTTTGCTGCCATCGGGCGACCAGAAAAATCCTTTAGTAAAACCAAATTCTTCCTCATACACCCAGTCGGTCGTGCCATTGATGATTTCATTGATTTTTCCGTCGGTTGTCAATGGCATCTCGCTTCCATCGTCCAGATTTTTAATAAACAGGTTGTTCTCTCTAACAAAAGCAACCTTACTGCCATCGGGTGAAAACTCGGCCAGCCGCTGTTGCCCCTTGTCCGACAAAGCACTCAATTTTTTTTGCTGTAGATCATAAATATAATATTTTGCATAATAAGAATGTCGGTAAATGGGTTCAATTGCCGTTGCAATCAGCATTTTTTTGCCATCGTTACTGAGGCTAAAATCTTCCATCGAAATTTTTTCGCCTTGCGCATCGAGCAGGTCTTTGAGAGCTATAAGATAGCCAACATAAGCCCCAGTTTTGTAATCATAAATCTTTAAAGTGTCGTTTTCCTTTTTTAGGTAATTTTTTCCATCGTTTAAAGGGGTAATCCAGTAAGAACTTTTGGTTGCCAAACCTCGGTCCTTCAATATAGCATCGAGTGTAAGTTCTTTGGTTTGCGAATGTAGAGATTTCGATAAGGTAACCAAAACCACCAAAAACACAAGATAATAAAATTTTTTCATGATATTTGCATTTAAGAAATATGTGTGGTCAAAATTATTGATTTTTCGCGGATTTTCAATGAAGACAGATTATTTTCTATATTTCTTGATGAGAAAGTAGAATTATAATCGGGAGTAACTTTCGAAATAATAAAAAAATAGAATATGACGAATCAGGAGGAAAGAATAAGAACTGCGGCCGAATTTATCAAAAAGTCGAAATATCTGGTAACCTTTACGGGTGCAGGAGTAAGTGTAGAAAGTGGAGTGCCAGCCTTCAGAGGCCAAGGGGGGTTATGGACTAAATATGATCCCAAGGTCTTAGACATCGATTATTTTATGAAATTTCCAGAAAAGAGTTGGCCTGTAATCATCGAAATATTCTATCAATATATGGGTAAAGCCAAGCCCAATGCTGCTCATCTTATCTTAGCAAAATGGGAGAAAAAGGGTTTACTCCAAATGATTATTACACAAAATATCGACAATTTACATTATGAGGCCGGTAATCGAAACATCATAGAGTTTCATGGCAATACACGAAATTTGATTTGCTTGGAATGTAGGAAAATTTATAAAGTGGATAAAAATTTACTTGAAAATATTCCTCCCCGATGTTCAGTTTGCAAATCTATATTAAAGCCCGATTTTGTATTCTTTGGCGAAGCTATTCCCACTGAAGCCTATTCTGCTTCTATACAGGCAGCGCAAAAATGCGATGTATTGATTGTTATTGGCACTACGGGCGAAGTTATGCCCGCTAATCTTATTCCTGGGTTAGCGAAGAATAATGGAGCAAGGATTATCGAAATCAATCCACACATTTCTGAACACACACAGGTCGTTACCGATGTTTTCCTTCCCATTAAGGCCTCTGAAGCCATGATGGCGCTTGATGAAGCCATTTATTCGTCATCTGTTGAATAAAAATATGTTTTCGGATTGCCACAACGAGGGCAAATGCAGTCGTCGGGAAGTTCGTCGAAGGGGGTACCCGGTGCAATGCCATTCTCGGGATTGCCTTTCTGTGGCCTGTACATATATTCGCACAATCCACACTTATAAATACCAGAATCCATAATACGCTTCAAAATTTAAATCTCGAGCAAAAATACCGAATTTTGCACGCGGATAAATGTTAATCATTCGAGAAATTATGATTAAAACGCTTCGAACTCAGTCTCTTTTGTCATATCTCGCCTTATCGCTATTATTGATGTCATGCAGTCGCAAACCTGAGAAGACAATCATCACCGGTGAGGCTCAAGGAACATATTATCAGGTAACTTATTTAGATGTTGCGAAGAGGAACTTTAGCAAGGAAATAGATTCCCTTTTGCATGCCTTCGACCGTTCGGTCTCGTTATGGGACGATAGTAGCATCATTTGCCGTATCAACCGTAACGAAACAGGTGTAAAAACCGATAGTGTTTTCCGCTTTGTGTTTACCCAATCGATGGAAGTAGCCAAGAGAACTGATGGAGCTTTCAATCCGTGCGTAGGGCCGTTGGTGAAGGCTTGGGGATTTCATCGCAAGCAGGGAAAAATGCCCGATAGCCTCTTGATTATTGAATTGTTGAAACATATCGATTATCGGAACATCTGGTTGCAAGGCGATAGTGTTGTGAAATCGGATACAAGCATAGAACTCGATTTCAACGCCATAGCACAAGGTTATTCTGCCGATTTGCTGGCTTCATTTTTACGGCAAAAGGGAATCACTTCCTATTTGGTTGATATTGGCGGGGAAGTAGTTACGGGAGATCCGAAACCCGATGGAAATCAATGGAGAGTTGGAATAGAAAAACCATCCGACAGTGCGAGCTCAGAAAGGGAAATTGAAGCCGTGGTGGAAATAGCCCACAAAGCCATTGCTACTTCGGGAAGTTACAGGAAATATCGTATAGAGAACGGAAGGCGATATTCTCATACGATTGACCCCAAAACAGGTTATCCTGTCAATCATAATTTGTTAAGTGTAAGTGTTGTGGCAAAAGATGGCATTACAGCCGATGCTTATGCAACAGCATTTATGGTAATGGGAGCCGAAAAAGCATGGAGATTTATTAGAGATAACAAAGATTTAGGACTTGAAGCCTATTTTATTCTCGACGAAAACAAATCGAATTTCCGAATCATTCAAACCCCGGGATTTGTGAGTCTGCTCTCCAAAACAACTGAATAAAGGATGAAAGAGCTACTGTTTTGCCAATATATTCTTGGTATGAACCTTCGCCTCCACAAGTGCAGCTAAGGTTTTCGCCCGGCAACGACGAGGCACGTGTTTTCTTGAACTTGGTTCCCTTGATGAAAAACATTTTGATGGCTATACCCGCAGCGGGAATTATTAGAAGAGTAAATGCTATCAAAATAAGTTTGAGCATCACCGTGTTTCAAAATCGGTCATTTTGTAATTTTTGCAGCAAATCAAGCTGAAAAATGTTGTTGGTTAATCTCGGAAAGTATAATCGATCCAGCAATTGCTACATTAAGAGATTCTGGCCCTTGTTTCAAATTATGCTTGGCGGCGGGGACGGCTACACTTTTATGGATAAAATGCTCATACTCGGGATGAATGCCTGAGGATTCGCTTCCTAATAAAAGAAGACCTCCCTTGGGAAAATTCGTCGTATAAATAGAATGGCCATTCATTTGAGCGCCGAAAATTTTAACTTCGTTTGGAAGGGTAGCAAAAAACTCATCGAGCGGTAGATAATAAACATAAGTACGAGCAATGGAGCCCATACTAGCTTGAACACATTTTGAATTGTATACATCCACGGTAGTGGACGAACAAACGATATAACGTATGCCAAACCAATCGGCAGTTCGCAATAATGTACCCATGTTTCCCGGATCGCTGATATCATCCAGTACAATGCCCCATTCGTCTTTAAAAATTATCGTATTAAGCTGTGGGAGCGATGGAATGGGGAACAAAGCACTAATGGTTGAGGTAGTTTTCAGTTGTGAAATTCCTTCCATTTCTTTGCTTGAAATGGCTTTCGCCCGAGGATGCAAGGTTAATGGACCCTTGTATGATTCTATAAAATAAATTTCCATGGGCATGCATCCCGACTGAAGCAAATCAGTAACTAATTTTTCTCCTTCTGCCAGGAAAACTCCTTCCTGATAGCGAAAGGATTTCTCCTTGAGTTTTCTAATGAAAGCTATTTGTTGATGTGAAAGCATAGATAAAAAACCCGCCATGGAGGGTCATGACGGGACCAATTATTGAAAGCCAAACAAATTATTCTGCAAAGACTTCAAATTGAATAGTAGCTTTGACGTCTTTATGAAGATTTATGGTTGCCGTGTATGTTCCGAGTTCTTTAATGGAATCCCCATCGATGAGGATGCGTTTGCGATCTACTTCGATATGATGTTGATTTTTAAGAACTTCGGCAATTTGCAATGCATTCACCGAACCATAAATTTTACCGCTGCTCGAAGCTTTGGCACCCACTCTGATGAGAAGGCCATCTAATTTTTTAGCCAACTCGAGGGCTTCGTTTTGAACCTTTTCCTGTTTAAAGGCTTTTTGTTTAAGATTTTCGGCCAATACTTTACGATTAGAAGGATTCGCCATAATAGCGTATCCTTTGGGGATGAGATAATTAAGTGCATAACCGTTTTTCACGTTTACGATTTCGTCGGTATAGCCCAGCTTAGGTACGTCTTGAATCAAAATAACTTCCATACTTTTTTCCTCCTTATTTGAGTAAATCAGCTACATAGGGAAGAAGTGCAAGATGACGGGCTCTTTTGATGGCCTGAGCCACTTTTCTTTGGTATTTCAAGGAAGTACCCGTGAGCCTGCGCGGCAAAATCTTTCCCTGTTCGTTGACAAATTTCAGCAAAAATGACTCGTCTTTGTAATCAATATATTTTATACCGCTTTTTTTGAAACGGCAGTATTTCTTCTTTTTGGTCTCAACCGCTATTGGAGTCAAATATTTGATTTCACTTTCACCTTGTGCCATAATGTTCAATTTTTAGTGTTCAATCGTTTAATGTAGGAATGTCGTTTTTGTTGGTACGCTTTTTTTCATTGTAAGCAATAGCGTGTTTATCGAGCAATACCGTGAGAAAACGTATAATACGTTCATCACGTCGGTAGGCGGTTTCCAATTCATTAATCAGGCTGCCTTCGGCCTTAAATTCGAAGAGCTGATAAAAACCCGATGATTTTTTTTGAATTGGATAGGCAAGCTTGCGCAAACCCCAGTTTTCTTCGTGCACAATTTCAGCACCTTTTTCCACCAGTAAATCGTGGAACTTCTTTACCGTTTCCCTCATCTGATCTTCAGACAAGACGGGAGTCATAATGAAAACGGTTTCGTACTGGTTATTCATTTAATTGAAATTAAATTAATTAGACTGAATAAATTTTTTATTAAATTGGATGGCAAAATTATTAAATTCTTACAAATTGCACAAAAAAAATCGTAAAATTTAGCTAAAGTTCAGCATTCAGGATGGATTTAGGAGCTTATTCCGTAGCAACAATCTCATTTAAAATAAAATGTGCAGTCAGGCCGTCGCCAAAAATGGGAGGAAAATTCCGTGGAGGATTCTTCAAATATTCTATGCTCTTGGTTAAGATTTGTTCTTCGTTGGCATCAGCCAAAGCCCCCGCACCTGTTTCTATAATTTCTTTCCATTCGGTTTCGGCTCGAAGTATTACACAAGGTTTTCGATAAAAATAGGCTTCTTTTTGTACTCCTCCCGAATCGGTCAAAATAAGAGCCGCATTCTTTTCGAGTAAAATCATATCGAAAAAGGAAGCAGGTGGAATAATAAGGATATTGGGTTGATGCTGAAGATTTTTATAGGGATCGAGTTGAAGTTTCGATTTCAAGACTTTGGATGTTCGGGGATGGATAGGCAAAACAACAGGCAAATGGGTGTTTTCTGTCAAGCGGATGAGCGATCTGAATATGGATTCGAGCCTCTGAGGCTGATCGGTATTGCTATCGCGATGAATAGTGATTAGAATAAATTTTCCTGGATTAAGCCCATATTGTTGTAAAATTTGGCTGTTCCTTTCGGCCATATCAGAGAAATACAGGCAATTATCATACATGACATCACCACAATGATAAATTTTAGGATTGTTGATGTGGTAAGGAGGTAAAGTATCGGGCAGAAATCCTTCGCGTACGAGATTATGGAAACCCGTGGCTGTGGGGCTGAAAAGCAAGGTGCTGCAATGATCGCAAACAATGCGATTGATTTCTTCGGGCATGAGTTTGTTGAATGATCTCAATCCGGCTTCAACATGAGCGACGGGGATATGGATTTTTGCTCCAGCTACGGCTCCTGCAAGAGTCGAATTGGTATCTCCATACAAAATGACAAAATCGGGTTTTTCGGTAAGAAGCACGTTTTCGATTTTTTCTATCATTCGGGCAGTTTGAATGCCATGCGAAGCAGAACCTATTCCTAAATTGTAATGTGGGGTTGGAATTTGAAGCTGCTCTATAAAAACCTGCGACATGTTTTCGTCGTAGTGCTGGCCAGTGTGGACAATGATTTCTTGAATGGTTTCCGTAAAAAAATCTCTTATAGTTCTTGAAATAGCCGCAGCTTTTATTATTTGTGGCCTTGCTCCAATAATGGTTACAATTCTTATCATGATCTTGAAAACTTAGCCGATAATTACACCATTTCTTGAATGAGGCAAAGTAAAGTAAAATTTCTATCTCTCCATTTTTTTAACTTACAACTACCAAATTCCAAATTACAAACATTCCACTCACCAATCACCATCCACCAATCTCCCTGTCGCCTCGTCTCCCCCGTCTCTGTTATCCATTGCCTGTTTGATCGTCATTATCCAGATAACTATCGGGCTCGTCGAGCTTTTTTGCAGTAAGTATCTTGATGAAGAAATATACTGCAAAACAAGTAACTATTGTCCAGGTAGATATCATGAGAATTAATGCCGAGGTATTCATAAGAGTTATATTTTATGGTATTTTTTACGATTTCGATAAGCCAGATGAACCATGACACCGAGACCAATAAACAATGTAAGGAGAATAAAGCGGGCAAATTTAATGTATAGAATGCGGTTAATGACTCTGCCTTCGAAAATGGGCTGTCCGGCGTTTACCACATCACCCAGTTGGACGAGCACTTTTTGATGTTCTTTATAGATGTAATTTTTCCCAAGTTCTGCGGTTTTCCCTTCGGGTGTAATCCGAACATAATCTTTCCCACGCAATGAATAGATAGAATCAACTATACCGGAATTTTCGGAGTAAAACACATCGGCCACATTTTGTTTATTGTAGATAATGCCTTTATAGGTAATTTGCCCGAGAATGCTTTCAGGGTGAAGTTCCCAGCCTTTGAAGCTCAGGGATGTCCAATCGTCGTTAGCCGGACGGATCATGGAAGTAATGAAAACAATGATCAGTAATACGGGAGTAATATATTTCAGGATATAGCGGAAAATATTAGGCAGTTTCATATCGGCACCTTTCATGAATTCACTCCAGCCTTTATCTGCCCCAAAAAACCATGAAAACAGTATGGATTCGAACATAGCAAAAACAACCAGAGCAACGGTGCCAGCCCAGTAGTCGAATTCGTCGAAAACACCTTGTTGAAAGAATAACACAACAGGTAGTCCCAAAGCGAGTGTAACTAAAGCAAATGTGAAGGATGCTTTCTTATTGTTGAATTTGAATTCGTCTTTTAGAAAACCCATTATGGGCGTCCCCATGGCCAAAGAAGAAGTTATTCCAGCAAAGAAAAGCAATCCAAAGAAAGCCACACCAGCGATGACGGAAAGAATAGTCCCCCATTGTTCGAAAAGGAAGGGCATGGTGCGAAAAGCCAAGCCTAAACCTCCCAGACTAACCAGGTCGATAACTTTATCTATACCCAAATAACCTACCGAAATAGGGATAATGATTGAGCTTCCAAGAACAATCTCGACAAATTCGTTCATGAATCCTGCTGACATGGCATTTACTGCAATATCGTCACGTTCTCTCAAGTAAGAGGCATAACATTGTATAGAACCCATGCCCACCGAAAGTGTAAAGAAGATTTGCCCTGCAGCAGCCAGCCAGACCTTGGGATTGGTAAGAGAATCATACTGAGGGGTCCACAAGAATGAGAGGCCAACTAAGCCATCATAATTGGCGTTTTCGTTACCTGCTTTTAAGGTAATAGCTTTTATGGCTAAAAAAATTCCAAATACAATAAGCAAGGGAACTCCAATCTTCGAAGCTTTTTCTACTCCTCCCGCCAAACCCCGACTTAAAATCCAGGCATTGAGGGCCAGGCACAATATATAAAAAACGATAGCTTCATAGGGTATACCCGTAGTGGAATGGCTGATATCTACATAACCATCGAAAAAACTACTTACCTGAAGCCGGCTCAAATGATCGAAAGTACCAAAAATGCTGTGAAGAATATACGACATGGTCCAGCTTTCTATGTAACAATAGTAAGCCGCAATGGCTAAATTGCTGAAAAGCCCAAAAACTCCCACATATTTCCAGACTGCCTTTTTGCTCATGCTATGAAGGATAAATGGGGTGGAATGATGTCCGAATTTTCCACCATATCTTCCTACTGTCCATTCGATCATCAATAAGGGAAATCCTAATAATACAAGGCAGACAAGGTAGGGTATAATAAATGCTCCTCCTCCATTCTGCATGGCTTGTACCGGAAAACGCAAAAAATTCCCGAACCCTACAGCATTTCCTGCCATCGCTAAAACAAGACCTACTCTCGAACCCCAATGCTCCCCTTTTAAATCGGCAGTCTTAAAATTTTTCCCCATCCCCGTGGTGCTAATTTATTAATATATATATTATTATGTTTATTATCGAAGTTTTTCTTTTACGAAAAATGACTTGTTTTCGAATAAAATTTTCGAGGCTCTAAAATAAAAAATATTGAAAACATAAATTGATGAACGAAAAATCATTCACGCGACAGGAAAACCGTATGGGAAGAAATTAGCCTGATTTATCCGATGTCATCGTTATTTTTGGGTAAGCAAAGAATGTCCGATTCTGCAATCGAGGCAACGTTTCAGGTTGCAATAATGCGTTTTGAGTTCGATAAGAGCCTGACTTTCGAATGCGTCTTTCGCTTTATACCCAAGCGTTTCCCAGCCTCTTAAAATTTGATTGTTTTCGGGAGGCAAGTCCGATAAAAGATTTTCGATATGTTTCTGATGGCCGCTTTTGCCCGTATAAACGGCCTGAATATGAATGAAAGGAATGACAGAGTTGATAATGATAGAATGGATAAAATCCTTTCCGGCATTTTTTGGTCTGACGGCACTAATTTCTCCAAAACGATAATGTGTATCCCAATAATTCGAAGCCCGGCAAGCCAAAAGTTCTTCCATTTCGATGAGAGAATTGCATTCTGAGAGTTTCGACAAAAGATGTGATGAAGTATTGATGAGCGCGGCCAATTGTGCAATCCGAATGGTAGGAAAACTTGCAGGCCTCATTCTTAAAAATTTCCACAAATAGACGGGAATAGGAGTGAGATAATATTTGTTCTTCAGGAAATGAAATTCTTCTTTTAATTTCCTTTGGTAATCGTCAGAAGCCTCGGCAAGCATGCCTGCCTGACCGAACATGAGGGCTTCGATCTGAAAAAGATTGCCTTTGTGTTTGGCTAATAAATTCAATGGCAATGACCTGGCTAAAAGTTCAAATGGTTGAATATTGGCTTTTAAACCAAAGTTACGTGTCAAAATGATATAAAAGGCTTCTGAAAGATTGTTTTTATTCAGGGTCACGATTTTTGAAATCTCTTCGATCTTCCGTTCGAGGCGCATAACGAGGGAAATTTCGAGCATGGAATGTGTGGTAAGTGGAAATGCTTCGTGAAAATTTCTTGCACAGGGGATCCAGTCTTTTGACATTAAAAAAGTTTGATAACGATTCCATAAGCATGGATCAGTAAAGGGTTTCAGCTCGAGAGTGGGAAATTCTTTGGGTTCTTGCCCACTGAGATCATTTTCGAAAACAGCATGCAGAATGATGTTTTGATAGGCCTTGTCCTTCTCGTGCCCATGCTTGTACCAATCAGATGTATGCAAATGGATTTCGACGTTTCCGGCCCATATTTCATCTTCGATTTTTATTATGGCTTGAATAAAATCGGGCCCTGCATCTTCATTGTGTATTCCTGGTTGAATAATGGTAATAGGTTGACCCGATGTGGTTTGCAGTTCTGGTTTCAACAGGTTGTTTTTCCATAAATAATGCACAAAGGATTCGGTCATTCCATTTTTATATTATTTTGAAAACCAAACAAATCTATAATAATTTGGAAGAATATTGCGAAGAGAGGAAGATTTTGAAAATGAACTTGCGGAAGTCTCTATTGTTGCTCAACTGATGAAAACATCGATCGAAAGTTTTGGGGTGCTTCGATAGATATTTAACGATTCTATGTCTTGATTTGAATTCTTTCTCGAAAATATTGGCAATGATATGATTATAAGTTGAAAGGAATTCATCTGAAAAATTATTTTCTTCGAAACATTTTAAGATATGAAGCCCGGCCAGGTGACCACTCAAAAGTGCATTACCTATTCCTTCTCCGGCCAGGGGGTCCACCAGACGTGCTGCATCGCCAACTTTCAGAATTCTACCCTCCGAATAACTGCCTTTGGGGTATCCAAGAGGCAACCAGCCACCCTGAAGTGATGAGGCTAATGAAGCACTCTGAAATTGACCCGCCAGAATGCTGTGGCTCTGAATGAGCTCGAAAAAATAGTGTCGCAACTGCAAAAGTGAGGCTTTATAATAAGTTATTGGCACATACAAACCTACGTTGGCCAATCCTTCCTGCAGTGGAAAAATCCAGAAATAGCCCGGGAAAATATAAGACGTAAAATAGAATTGCAGGATGTTTTGCTGATGTTCTTCTATCTGAAGGTCTTTCACGAAAGATGAGATGGCAAAAGCCCATGAGTTTCTGACAGATTTGTCACGTATATGTTTAACTCCTGTAGCATCTATCAAAATGGAAGTCTTGTGAAAATTCTTTTCGGTAATCAGCTCGATGTTACCTTCATTTTTCAATGTTTTTAAAACACTGGTTTGGGGGTAAAATTCGATAAATGGATCATCGAGAAGATTTTGAAGCAAATAGAAATCGAATTCCTGCCTGTTTACCGTATAGCCCATTGGTTGCACATCATTTTTTTGCAGGTCGAGTAAAAATGAATAATTGTTATGCTTCAGGGTGTTGATCTGAAATCCATAAATAGGATTTTTATTATCGAAACCATCGAGCAATTTTTTGTTATTGAAACTCAGCTTTCGCAATGTGTTGATAGCTCTTATTCCCAGTTCGCCTCCGCAGGGTTTCGATCGTGGGAAAGCTTTTTTATCGAAAATTTTTATTTTGAGCCCTCTTCCCTTAAGGGTAAGTGCACATGCCAATCCTGCTGGCCCTGCACCAGCTATGGCCACATCACAATCATCAGGCGAATCCATCGCAGATCGGGTATTTTAAGAGATTTACCTTGCGAAATTAAAGAATAAAGTTGTAATTTCTATCGAAACAAAGGAAATGAATTGGAGGGTACAACCTAAAATCAATAAAAAACCCGCCGTAGAGGCGGGTTCAATGGGACTACCGGCGAGCGGTTTGGTTTGTTTACATTTTTAAGTAAAGGGCCCGTTAAATATTAATATCTGCGGTTACCTTGGTAGCCACCACGGTTGTCGTTTCCACCCCGGTGGTTGTTTCTGCGAGGACCTTCTTTACGTTCTTCGGCTTTGTTAACAACGATAGTTCTACCATCTACTTCAGCACCGTTAAGTTCGTCGATTGCCTGCTGAGCTTCAGCATCATTGGGCATTTCAACAAAACCAAAACCTTTACTGCGGCCGGAGAATTTATCTGTGATGATCTTCACCGAAGTTACTTCCCCATGTTCTTCAAAGATTTCTCTTAAATCAGTCTCTTGTAGCTTGAAAGGGAGACTGCCAACAAAAATGTTCATACAAAAACAAAAATTAAGTGAGTAAATTAAAAACGTGCAAAGATATAAACTAATCTAAACGAGTATTCATTTCGGCGAAAAATTGAAAAAATTTTTCCAACTTACTCAGCGAAAAAAATTTTTTTACCCGGAAATTCAAACAATTGATGCGACTTTTCGAATCTCCCATCCAATAAAAATCTTGGCTTTTTGATGAATTCAATTTCCTAATCGACCCTGCCTTGCAATATATATCCCATACGCTGTAAACTTTTCGCCTCATTACCTATTTTAATCACCATTCACCAAACCCCATCTTCTTTGCCAGCTTCTTCCTTGCTGTAATAGAATGCAGTGGGATGTGGTAGTTTAAACTTCTCCCGGGCAATCTTCTCGGGAAACAAGTAATATATAATCATAGCCCTGGTACAAACCCCAGTATCTTCTTTCGAAAGCGTAACTTCTATAAATGCAAGATGATGCTTCTGTTCGATCAAGCGTGCTTCTAAATGAATATTACTGCCAATTCCACTTACCGGTTGTAAATACCGAAATTTCATCGATGCAGTTACTCCACCTGTTTTTAGTTTCACAAATACATACCAACTTGCAATTTCATCCATCAAACAAGCCTGAATTCCTCCATGGAGTATATCGTGGTAGCCACAATAATTCTCAGTGAAAAGCCACTCGGCTGTAATAGCATCATCCGTTTCCTTGAACTTCAAGTGAAGACCGTAAGGATTAGTGGGCGAACATCCAAAACAATGGTTATCCTCCTCATCAACGAAAGGATTACGTATATTTCTCATCTTATCCTGTTCGATTCGTTGCAAAGTTAAACCTTCCTCTAGCATAATCTATTGTTGATTCTTCTATGCATGATTAACCATCTGTTTCATAATTTATTATGGTTTATAATTCGTTTTCTGATATTCAACAAAGAAGTCTATACCGATTCGAAAAATCTTTGGGGTATTGCGAAGCGCATCGATCGGGTTCAAACTGGCGCTAGTTGGCTTCTCCTGAAATCAATGGTTTCTAAAGCTGAAAAATGTAAGGTTTAAGTGATATTATCAATGAGAAAATCCTCCTTCATTATATAACTCAATAATTATGAGAAACTGATTGAAATTCATTAGTATATAAATTAGTCGAGGGTTTTCTTTTGGCTTTGATTTTTCGAGCTGGATGACAGAAAAGACTCAACAACCAGTTTTATTTTAAATTTGCAGTGGAAACGGAATAAAATCATTTTCGCATGAAATTATTGGAAGGTAAAACTGCTTTGATTACTGGAGCGGCCAGAGGTATAGGTCGTTCTATTGCCTTGAAGTTTGCTTCGGAAGGGGCTCACATTGCCTTTTCCGATCTTCGTTTGGACGAAGCAACGCAAATTTTGGAAGAAGAAATCCGAGGAATGGGTGTCGAAGCTATGGCTTATGCTTCGGATGCTTCTTCTTTCAGTGACAGTGAGATATTGGTTACGCAGGTTATAGAGGATTTTGGTACGATTGAAATTTTAGTGAACAATGCAGGCATTACGCGTGATAATTTGTTAATGCGCATGAGTGAAGCTGACTGGGACTTGGTAATGAAAGTAAATTTGAAATCGGTTTTCAATCTAACCAAAGCTGTTCAAAAAATTATGTTAAAAAACAGATTCGGAAGCATCATCAACATGTCGTCAGTTGTTGGAGTGAAAGGGAATGCTGGGCAAGCCAATTATTCAGCTTCAAAGGCTGGTATCATTGGTTTTACGAAGTCAATGGCACAAGAACTGGGTTCGCGTAATATTAGATGTAACGCAGTGGCTCCTGGTTTTATTGATACTGAAATGACGGCGAAACTTTCGGAGGAAGTAAAAAGGGAATGGGCCGAAAAAATTCCTTTGAGGCGTGCTGGTCTGCCCGAAGATGTTGCCAATTCCTGCCTTTTCCTTGCTTCTGATTTGTCATCTTATATAACCGGCCAAGTGATACATGTTTGTGGCGGAATGGTTATGTAAACAACATCACTCATTAAGATGTCGTTTATTTTCGAAAATTCCGGCTGGTGGTTGGTGTTAGCCCCTGTGGTGGGCTTCGTTTATGCTTTTGTGTTATATCGCAACACACACGATATCTTCGACCGAAAAATCCAGATTCTGCTCGGAATATTACGTTTTGTAGTGGTTACAATTCTGGTTATCGTTTTGATGGGAGTACTCATAAAACTTACCTCACATCGTTTCGAAAAGCCTTTGGTGGTTTTGGCGCTCGACAATAGCCAATCAATGGCTCAATTACCTGATTCGACCGAAATCAGGAAGAATTTACCTGGACTTTTGAAAAATCTCGAATCAAAACTCGCACCCGAATTTGAAGTTAAGAAAGTGAGTTTCGGTTCATCGGTAAATGACACTTTGAACTTCAGGTTCGACGAATCTGAAACCAACATGGCGTCTTTGCTCACCTATATTCAAGAACGCTATCCCAATAGAATCATCGGTGGATTAGTCCTTGTCTCAGATGGAATCATCAACCGAGGACAAGATCCTTTGACCATGGCTGAATCGAAGTTATACCCAATATTTCCCATAGCTATGGGTGACACTTCAACTCGAAGAGATTTGTTTTTTCAAGAAGTACGTTATAATCAGATTACTTTCACCGGGAATCAATTCCCTGTCGAAATTTATTTAAAGGCCGAATCGTGTAATAGCCAGAAATCGTCAGTAACTATCAGCAGCAATAATAAAAAATTGTGGACATCCGATTTTACGGTTTCTTCCGAAAATCAAATCATAACATTTTCTCCTGCCTTAATGGCCGAAAAACCTGGTATAATCCGCTATACAATCGAAATAAAACCCATTGAAGAAGAGAGCAATGTAAAGAACAATCGGATGGATTTTTTTATCGAGGTAAAAGACACCAGAGTAAAGGTGTTGATTCTGGCCGATGCTCCTCATCCCGATATAGCAGCTTTGAAGAAAGTATTTATTTTTCGGGATATTTATCAGGCCGAAGATTATTTAATCTCCAATTTCGATAAGGATATCCACCAATTCGACCTCATCATCTTTCATCAGCTTCCTTCCACTCGTGTTTCCGTAAATGATATTTACGAGCAAGCGCTGAAGGCAGGCAAACCCGTTATGTTTATTCTTGGCCAGAGTTCGGATATTGAACTGTTGAATGCCATGGAAATCGGATTGAAGGTTACAGCAACAGGAAAGAAATTCGTAAATGCTTATCCACTGCTGGTCGCCGATTTTCAACTTTTCCGTACAGATCATCGTTTGGTAGAGACGTTCGACAAACTTCCTCCTTTGATTTCACCCGATGGAAAATATTCTGTTTCGCCGATTGCCGTTCCTTATCTACTACAGAAAATTGATAATGTACTGACATCGAATCCTTTAATTCTTTTTCATCGCAAGAAAAACCAGTCTGTTGCAATAATTGCCGGTGAAGGCCTTTGGTGGTGGCGCAATATTTTGTATCAGAATTATCGGGATCATGAAATATTCGAAGATTTTATTCATAACATGGTTCAGTATCTAATCAGTAGCGAACCTACGGGAAATTTCAGAGTAAAAGTTGGAAACCGTTTTCGTGGCAACGAACATGTAAAGTTCAATGCCGAATTGTATGATGCCACTTTCAAGTTAGTGAACGAACCTGAAGTTCACCTCGAGATAAAGGATGAAAACGGTGTGAGATATCCTTTTATTTTTAATAGAATAGGGGATATCTATGAGCTCGATGCCGGGATATTCAATCCGGGAATCTATTCATGGACTGCCAGAACCACCTTCAACAAGGAAGAATTATCGGCTGGAGGGATTTTTGTTGTAGAACATACAATTGCCGAAAAAAACTACTTAAAGGCTAATCATCGTCTTCTTTTCGATTTGAGTGAAAATAGCGGAGGAAAAATGGTCTGGCCTGTTCAGACCGATAGTATTCCCCAATGGTTGAAAAAAATGGGAAATACCGCTACTAAAGTCTATACCGAAGAATCTTATGTTAAACTGAATGATTTAGGGTGGCTTTTGGCATTGATGATCATCCTCATATCGGGAGAATGGGCAATAAGGAAATGGTCGGGAATATTATGATCAGATGAGGCGAATAAAAATTTAGATCAATAAATATGAATACTACTGTTATTTATTTGTTTTATGCTTTCTTGGCTATTTTAATACTGAGTTTTGCAGCCGAAAGGATCCTGGACTGGTTGAACATTAGGAATTGGCCCAAGGTATTACCCGATCTTATTCGAGATATATTTCCGGAAGAGAAATTTATGGAAGCCCGACAATATCAGTTAGTAAATTATAAAGTAGGATTCATCGAAGCGACGATTACTTCTATCATTACCATTGGGTTTCTATATTTTGGTGGATTTGCATGGCTGGATGGAGTAGCACGGTCCTTTTCATCAAATTTAATCGTACAGTCTCTGATTTTTTTTGGAATTATAGCTGTAGCCACATTTATCATCAGGCTTCCGTTCGATATCTATGATACCTTTGTGATAGAATCGCGGTTTGGATTCAATACCACTACTCCCAGAATCTATATTACTGACCAGCTAAAGTCGGCATTGTTGACCATCTTGATCGGAGTTCCATTGTTTTCGCTTATTGTTTTTCTTTATCAAAAGACCGGAGAATATTTTTGGGTACTGGTTTGGTTGGTGATTAGTATTTTTGCATTATTTATGTCGTTGTTTTACAGTAGTTTGATAGTGCCTTTATTCAACAAGCAAATCCCCATACCCGAGGGAGAATTACGCACTACCATCGAAGAATTTGCCCATAAAGCGGGATTTAAGGTGAAGGATATTTACGTGATCGACAGTTCGAAGAGGAGCAGTAAGGCCAATGCTTATTTTACTGGCCTTGGACCCGAAAAAAGAATCGTTTTGTATGATACGCTGATAAAAGATTTTAGTATCGATGAGATTCTGGCTGTTTTAGCTCATGAAATTGGACATTACAAGCATCATCATACCACGATAGGGCTTATAACGAGCATTGTTCAGACTGGGTTAATATTGTTCGTATTTTCTCTTTTCGTTAAACCCGGGTCGGAATTGACGGAAGTTTTATGCAATGCTGCAGCAGGTGCCAGGCAAGTAACTCCTTCATTTTATATGGGATTAATTGGCTTTACTCTTTTGTTTAGCCCTATCTCGGCCATCATCGGATTAATCTTCAATTCTATATCACGCAGACATGAATTTCAGGCCGATGCCTATGTAGCAGAACATCAAATGCAGGGCTATTTGCAATCGGCTCTTAAAAAATTATCTGTCAATCATTTGAGTAATCCCTTTCCGCATCCTTTGTACGTAAAAGTGTATTATTCTCATCCTCCATTGATAGAAAGACTGAAGGCATTGGAAAACACTAGTCGAAGAGAACCTCAAGGGAATGGTTTTTAGAAATAGAAGCTACGGGCTTAATTTTTCGGAAGAAAGATTGGCTAAGTACAAATACTGAGATAATATGATTTCTACTTTCTCATTTAATTCTTAGCCCGAATTTGCCATGAGGGTAGAGATTCAATATAAGAAAGAATAGGGGAAACATCGAGAATTATTTTCTTTTTTCGAGGTTTCACAGTTTCGAAGAATTACATAGCTTTATATAAAATAGGGGAGGGTTACAATCGGATGAAGAAACTGGCCTTGATCATGAATTTAGGTATTTTTTTGCCATCGGGACCCGGGTCGAGGTATGATAATCGATGAAAGGCCTGAACACGTATGATTTTGAGGATGTTTTCTATACCATATGAAACTTCCATGTAGGGTTTGCCAAAGTCCATGATACGGAACTCTGTGATTGGATTTCCGTTGATAGAGGGAGCCAATAAACCTTTTGGATTATCGTTTGTACGTATATAATTTTTCTTTCCATAGGTTGAGAAGACGAAATTGAATCCTGCCACTTCTCTCCATTTGAGGTGTTTGAGCAGCGGAATACGGTTGAAGAACAGGCCATCGAAGTGGTGGAGTAAAATTCCACTGATGGATTTATCGGCAACGAATTCGAAAAAATTCATCATGTTGAAGGCTTTCTCAGCAGCGAATACGGGTTCATTGCCTTGAGGGATAATGGCTTCGGGATAGGGAACTTTTCCCAGAGTAACTTCTCCGGTTAATGAGTAGTCGAGTTGGCCGAAATAACCAGTTCGCCATTTATGCATGACATTTAGGGAAAATTTCTGGAAAGTGAAGTCACTGCCGAGAACATTTTTAAATCCCAATGTAGCATGGAAAGTCCATAATTGTGATTTAAGTGCTTCGGCACCAACGCGCCAGTTGTTTTCCACCAGCCATGTTCTTCTTTTCGAATAGCTGGTAATAAGATGAAATTCGGAAGTACGGTATTTTGTCCGAATGAGGTCATTATCGTCGTAATAGCCAAAATAGTAATCACCTTGAGAATGGAAGGTTTTGGTTCTTATCATCAATTTTGTATTCCAGCCTCGCCAGTGGTCGGTTTCGTACCAGATACGGGCGTCTTGCGAGAGGCTCATCCTGTGAAGATATCCAAACTGAGAAGAAAAGAGGAAGATATAATTGAGGAATACATGGGATTCGAGAAACTCCGGGTCGACTCCCAGGCGCATCATATCATACGAATAACGTAGTCCTATCTTTTCCCATTTGCTGCGGTTTAAGAATCGTTCTACCTGCAAACGGTATTTGAAAGTTTCGTCTTTGAATCCATAAGCGCCATAGCCTGAAAGTATCCAGTAGTAGTTCCAGTTGATATTGGTCCTTACTGAAGTTTGAAATCGAAACCCTTCGATGGGGTTATTGCCAAACATGGTGTACCAGTGCCCAAGTTCTATCTTTCCAAAGTTGTAGTAGCCATCCCAGATGATTCGAAGAGCTCTTCGAATAAATGTAATTTGAGGGGCTTTTTTGAGTGAATCGATTGCCTCGAGCGAACTTTTTACTTGTTCATGATCAGCTATCATTTCTTTGCGCTGCTCGTTCCAAAAGTCGTCGGAATACGTCTTGGCTGCCATATCCACTTCAACGTTTCTATCGTAAAATGAAGGAGGTCGGGGTTGATTGATGATATAATCTTTGTTGGCAATATAGTATTTACCGATGAAGCCTACAGCTGAATCGCTAGTTTGTTGCAGATCGACCAGAACTCTTGTTTTGGTAGGCAGATAGTGGCCTGTAGATTGTCGTTCATAATCTTGTTGAATTTTGTATTTATCGATGAAGTTGATATTCACGGAGCTGGTAATTTCCAGATCGAGGCGGCGTAGGGCGTAATTTTTCGTATCGATCCATATTTTCCCTGAAAAAACCAGATCAAGGGGTCGACGGGGTTTAACTTTCAGTTCGTAACAACTGTCGTTATCAACCATGACGGTATCCATGATAAAATAATCATAGTAAGCAAAACTTCCTGTAGCTAAAGGGGTTATAAACGAGCGGTCGAGAATTTCCTGAAAGTTATTGTAAAAATTATATTCCTGAAGGGTTTTTCCAAGATAAGATTCAAAAATCTGGTAGTTATCGATAATCAGGCCATTCATACGACTTGCTTTCACAACGGTTTTGTTTCGTTTGGGATTTTTCCTGTAATATACCTCATTGATCTGTTCAGAAACGAAAAAGGGTATAACCAATTTTCCTTCCTCGCCAGCGGCTTTTTGTAAACTGTCCATCAAAGCGGAATAAGGCTTGAAGGTTTTGCTATTCTTGAAATTTTCATTGATTTGGTCGAGACTGATGTCAACTTTTACGTAGCTCTTATATTCGTATGCATCTAAATTTTCAGGATTGAAGAATTTTCTATTTTCACGTGCTTTTCTGATAATAGGGTAAGCTGGATTTTCTCCTGCCCTTACTACCACTTCCTCCAATTCAAAAGAAGTGGGTTCGAGTTGAAAATCCAAGGTTTGGTTTTTACCCTTCTGTATCTTTTTCGATTTGGATTTGTAACTGATAACCGTTACAGTGAGAGAATCGCCAGGAGTAGTGGTTTCGAGCCTGTATCTGCCATCAAAATTGGTAGTCGTACCTATAGTAGTTCCTTTGAAGAAGACATTAGCAAAGGGTATGGGTTCGTTGGTATTGGCATCGGTAATCTTGCCCTGAATTATAGTAGTATTTTGGTGAGGTTGGGCTTGTACGATCGTAATACCCCATGAAAACATCATTAGGAGTGAACAAACCACCCACGAATAAAATAACTTGGTTCTCTTATTCGTAAATTGTATAATGTTTGGAATATGCCCATGTTTTATTTGAGTAAAAATGTATTTTGCCGTATGAAAAGGATGGCTTATAATTAACCGAATCTCTTCGAAATAAGATAATGAATGCCACTTTTCATCTATTGATTTATTCATAAAAAAGTTCGACTTCAATCTTTGTTGCCTGATTATCGATAAAAATTTAAAACGAAAATAATCAGAGTATATTTGACAACTGGTTAGTTAAAAAGTTATCAAGCTAATGTAGATTTTTGAACCGGCAAAATTACTATAAATAAATGTATACTTAATATAAATAAAGGGAAAAGATAAATTTGCAGTATGGAATTGATGACATCGAATTTATGGGCAAACAGTCGATTCAGCAGAAGCTTTGGTGTTCGTAGTGTGTTTAGCTTAGTATTCATTCATTTATGTGTTTTTGTTTCTTTAGGTGGGGATTTACCTACTGTTAACCGAGTTTTTGTGATCGAACGCTCGAAAAATGCCAATCAGGTTTGTTATGATTTGAATATTGACAGTCGAGGAAATTTGAATGCCGACAAACCGTTAAAAGTTTATTAGTTAAATAGGACAGACAGGCCTGGAGCTATGGATAATCTGTCGTTGATTCAAGCGAAATATGCTTATGGATATTCATCAAAGTCATTAGGTAATGGGGATTACGAAATCACTTTAGTGGCATTTCCGGAGCGCAAGCTTAGACTTGAGAAAGGTAGCGATGGTAGATATCGAGCAATTATAAGTATAGCTGGGGTTCGGGCGCAATTAACCAGAATTTTTGTACAGTCTGAACCTGGAAATTATACCAAGGTAGCTTGGGTCGATTTGTATGGAATTTCTTTGAACAGTGGTAAGGAGGTAAGTGAGCGAATTATTGCCCGTTAGAAGATTTTGCCTTATAGTGAGGATGTTTTGTGAATAAGGAAATAGGGCTCAGGTAAAGCCTGAGCCCCAATATTAAAAAATTCTTCTATGAAATTTATTTGAATTGTTTTATCTTTTCATCGAGATGGGTGATGGGTTCTTCGTCCATAATTTCTCGCATGGTATTCTTGAGCTTGATATGCTGGATAAAGATATCATGTTCGGGAACCACATCGGGAGAATGCAATGGGCTCTTGAAGTAGAAAGAAAGCCATTCTTGTATTCCGTAGAAGCCAACTCTTTGAGCAAGGTTCATCAACAACACGAGATCGAGAGCAATAGGAGCAGCAAGTATGGAATCACGGCAAAGGAAGTCGATCTTAATTTGCATGGGATAACCCAGCCAACCAAATATGTCAATATTGTCCCAGCCCTCTTTATTATCTTTACGAGGTGGGTAATAATTGATGCGAACTTTGTGATAGTAGTTCTTGTATAATTCGGGGTAGAGTTCGGGTTGCAGAATGCTTTCTATTACACTGAGTTTACTTTCTTCCTTGGTTTTGAAAGAACCAGGATCGTCGAGTACTTCGCCATCGCGATTGCCCAGGATATTGGTCGAGAACCAGCCTTCGAGGCCTAGCATGCGCATTTTCAACATGGGTGCAATAGTGGTTTTCACTAAGGTTTGGCCCGTTTTGAAATCTTTCCCTGCAATGGGAACATGTAATTTTTCTGCCAACTGGAAAGCGGCAGGTGTATCGATGGTAAGGTTGGGAGCTCCATTGATGAATGGAACGCCCTCGAGCAGTGCTGCCCATGCATATAACATACTCGGAGCAATTGCCAGATTATTGTTGCGCATACCCTCTTCAAACTTTTCTATACTCGAATGCACTTCTTGTATAGGAGTATAAACCTCGGTACTGGCGCACCAAATCACAATCATATCATCGCAATGATTGTCGGCTTTGAACTGGCGAATATCGTTACGCAACATCTCCATCAGCTCCATTTTGGTATTGGCTTTTTTTACCCAATTCCCATCGAGTTTTTTTACGAATTCCTTATCGAATACGGCTTTCATGGGACGAAGAGTAGCTAATTCATCGGCTACCTTATTAATATCTTTTTCGTTTAAAACTTCAGCGGTTTTTGTACCATCAAGAGCTGATTCGTCGTTGATATCCCATCCTCCGAAAACCAATTGATCCAATTCATACAAGGGTAAAAAGTCTTTGATTTTGGGAAAATTGTTTTCAATCCGTCTTCCAATGCGGATAGTCCCCATTTGAGTGAGAGATCCCACTGGAACACCCATTCCTTTTCTTACAGCCATCGTACCGGCTATAAATGTCGTAGCAACTGCGCCATTCATTCCTACGATCAATACCCCAAGTTTTCCTTGAGGCTTGCTAATCTGTTGTTTCATGATGATTAAATTTAATTTTAAAGGGTTATATTATGAATTAAAGTATCGAGTTCTTTTAGACTATGTATTGCATAATCGGCTTGCTTGCCGCCTTCCTCCTTTTTCCAGCTCCTTCCCTCGAGCCAAACGGTAATGCAACCGCATTGCTTGGCCGGCACAATGTCACGATCATAAGAATCACCTACAACGACAGTATTTCCTGCAGGCACTCTCAGTTGATGAATGGCAAGTCGAAAAATGTCAGGACTGGGTTTACGAACGCCTACCCTTGCCGAATCTATCACAATTTGAAAGTATTCAATAAGATGAAATTCCTTTAAAACTGTGTCCATATTGCCATAAAAGTTGGATACTACGCCGAGAAGATAATCTTGGGCAAGTTTTGAAATAATTTGATTCGATTTTTCCAGGGTTTTACTAGCTTCTTTGTACGAGTATTCTAAGATGGCGTTCTTGTACTTGTAATGTTCAACCGGAGGCAGGTTATGATTCGATTCTAAGTAACGTAACTGAAGTTCTATCTGGGCAGCTAAGGTATCTTTGAAACCAAAATGAGGCTGAATGATAACCGAAACGAGATGATCTCCAGCTTCGATGAAAGCCTTTTCGTATTCAGACTTATCAACGGGTATACCTGCCGATGTATATGCTTCCCAGAATTTTTCGCTCCAGTGCACTCCATCCGTATCGAGTGTTCCTCCAAAATCAAACAAAATGGCCTTGATATTATGAATGGGATTCATCTTCTACGGGTTTTGTCAAAGGATTGATTCGCATAAGGATGAGTCCGAAAAAGATAAAGAAAAATTCTCGAACACGTGTAGCCAGACTTACGACAATACCTTGTGCAGGGGCTAACTTTAGACTTTCGTATACTAAATAAAGGCTCCCTTCGCGAGTTCCTAACTGCAAGGGTACAAAACCTACTAAATTGGTTAGCAGCGAAGTGGCGGCACTAATATAAATGGCCTCGAAAAAATTGATATCGATTTGAATAGCCCGCATGATAAGAAAGAACTCGATCGCACCAACAATTCGTGCAAAAAATTCCATCCCAAGGCTTAAATAAAATTCTTTTCGGCGAGTATTATAAAATGCCACAATCTGTCGTTCTATCTCTTCGAGCGTGTCTTCCTGCTTCGACAGCTTGGCTGCAACTTTCTTCAAAAGCGGAATCTTATTCAGAAAATGAATGAAAGAAAATACTATCCCTTTTTTATACCACTTATAAATAATCAGTATTATGCTGATGAGAAAAGCAAGTACCACGCCCAGCACGATGTAGGTAGCCAAGGTAGGTTTCACTGTAAAGAAGATAATAAAGAGGGTAAAAGTCCAGAAGAAGAAATGGGAAAGAATATGCATCAAATCATAAAGGATGACTGATGAAGAAGCTCTTTCGATTCCTATTAAACGTTTGATGTTCATTACTTTCCATGGTTCTCCGCCTAGGGCAATCACTGGAGTGATGTAATTGAGTGCAAATGAACTGATTTTAAGAGAGACCAACTGAAGAAAATTTACCTTCAAGTGGTTTCCTATGATGATTTTCCAAGCAATAGTATTCAAACTATAAATAATCATCCAGATGAAGATGATGGGAATAAACCATACGCCTATTTGAGCTATCTCATTCAGTATGTTTACAATACCGAATCGAATAATGAGAAAGGTAAAAATGCCTATCCCAATAAGAAAGAACAGCGTATTTATTTTGTATTCCTTTTTCATGTGTTTTGTAAGACTTCCTTTTGAAGCAAGTTCAGGTATTTCTTACTGATGAATTGTTGCTTTAAAACCATGTATATCAGGATAATATTCAATACAATGAGCTCAAAAAACCAATAGAGCAAAGGTAGGTTAATCAGCAATGATATCCATAATGTAATAGCTCGTGTATTGAATGATAATATATTGGTGTATTTCATCAAAGGCTTGTTTTCTTTGCGAAAATCATCGCGAAGCCATTGAGGTATCTGGCCTTGAAAATTCTTCTGGACGCAGCCAATGAGTTTTTGTAGATTTCCTGTAAAAAGTTCTTGTTCTCGGGTATAGTTGTGATAAAAATACATGAAGAGTTTCATCCAGAAATCTTTTTTCCACGAAAGTGAGTCGTATTGTCTTTTTATATCCTTACTTGAATGGAATTCGCTGCCGGCTTCGCCTTTAATGAAGTAAAGATGTCCGTTTCGGTAATAATCGGCAATAGCTGCCTGAAAGATATGCGAGATACCAGTAACGATACCAATGATCCAGATCCATGAACCATAGCCGTTGTGGGTAAGGCGGAGCCCAATGTGAATGTAAATGCTGAGAAACCATAGATTGCCTGCCAAACCATCGAGTATTCTGCCCAGTTCGGTTTTATCGTTTGTCATTCTTGCAAGCTGGCCGTCGGCACTGTCGAGAGTATTTGCAATGATCAGGAAAAGAATACCGAGAATATTGATCCAGATGTTGTTGTAATAATAAAGATGACCCGCCACAACACCCCAAAATATGCTGATAATGGTGATGGTATTCGGACGTATCTTGTGCTTTGCCGAAAATAAGGCTACCCTGTAACCTAATCTTCGATAAAAGTAAATATCGATCGCTTCCTCAGTATCCGATGATTTAAAAGTATTTTGTAATTCGCTTTGCTTCATATACTCGGAAAACTGTGCAAGTTGAGTTCTACGGAGTGTGAATAAGCTTTGTTTATAATTACTTGTGCGATGTATTTAGCAGCTTCGTCACGTACAGGAGCAAAACTCGGCCAATCATTCAAGTCAATAATTTGAATCTTACCATCGGGCGAAACAATAGCATCACCTCCATATACATCAACCTTTAGGGTTTCGGCACATTTGGCTGCCAAATATTTCAGTTTTATTTCATTAATCTGCATGGTAAAGGTACTATCATGAAAATACCAGTGAAAAAACGGTGTATTCCTTACTGCATAAAATTTTATAACCGGTCCATCTACATGTTGTTGAATCACTGCACTGTGAATGCCTCTTTGTCGATATTCGAGAATGATTTCGTTTAATTCTTCGATACTGTATACAGTGGTTACATCCTCGCGATGAATGGCATGGACATCACCTCGTTTTATCCATACCTTGAATGGATTGGAGGCAAAAGGAATTTCGGGCAGAGGCATATAAGTATCTATCACAATGGAGGAGGGAATGGGAATATTGGCAGGAGGTAATAAAGTGGCAAGGTTTTTACGGTAGCAGTTGAGAATTGCTTCGGTAGAATTGATGACCAAAGCGCCATTGGCTTCCAATTCCTGTAATACCCCGAGCGACCGAGTGCCTCGTATCATATTGAAAATATAGGGTGTGTCGATCAAATCGGGTCTTATTTCATCCTCGTCGTAAACCGTAACACTATGCCCCTGCTTTTCAAGTTCTTCGATGGTTAATTGAAGAATCCGAGCATCGTTGGTAATATGATTGGGTGAGTATCTTTTCCCTCTCGATATGGCGGCAAAATGTAGATTCATAATCGCTGATTTAGTTGTAAGCAGAATTTGAAAATTGAACTTCCTGATGTTCTAATTGTTCGAGTTCTTTCAATCCTTTGTCAGTTGCTATCCCTCTAAAATAGTTAATAATCAAGTCTTTATAAATATTTTTTCTATCGATGCGAGTATCATTATCTAATTCAATAGAAAAGGCAAGTTTAAAAAGTTCGAGTATAACCCGGCTAATGAATGTGATGTGAAGATCGGCTCTAATCAAGCCATTCATGATGCTTTCCTTCAGAAAATACATAATTTCACTCATTTTCATGGTATCGTTCTGATCGTTCATTTTTTTCCACAGGCTTGGGAAAGATTTCTGAACATCGAGAAAAAAATTTGGATGAAAACGCTGTAACGATTGTATGTGAAATTCTTCGAGTTGTTTGATAGTTTCGAAAAAACAAGTGGAATTTTGTCGGATCTGATGAAGTGCATTGAGGTTTTCCTCTGTAATTTTATCCATACAGGCTTTCAAAAGTTCGGCCTTTTTGGTAAAAATTTCGTAAATGGTACGTTTGGAAACTCCTGCTTCGCTTGCTATCCAATCCATCGTAACTGATTTGATTCCATTTTGTTGGAACAGCTCAATGGCGGTATCAATGATCTTTTGCTTTGTTTCCATTCCATCATCACGATTGGAGGCGTAAAAGTACAAAACTTTTTCATTTTGAAAAGTTTTCTTTACGAAATAGGTAAGTATAGCTAAAGTTCAATGACTGCTAAATTAGGTTAGATTATTCTATATTAGATATTTAAGATACTATAAACCATTTTAAATTTTAACTATTTTTTGATTTTAACATGAGTTCGGCTTGAAGGATATCGCTTGTATGATCGATGTCTATTACCTTGCCAACGTTGCAGGCAATCAGAGAACATCCCTGTTTTAAAAGAAACCGCTGGAAATCGCGCATACGAAACATACCCTGTTGCATTGCTTTCTCGAGGAAGTTTATAACGAGGGGCTTGAAATAGTAAAAACCGGCACTCACTAACGACGACTCTTTTTGCGTGTCGGAAAATTCTACAATTTGCATTCTATTGTTGCAGATAATCCAAAGTGGCTTTTCGTCATCTACATAATTTGTGGCAGCCATTATGCCATCGGCATGTGGATGAGTGTCGATAAACTCTAGAAAGTATCTGAACGATTCGTCGGTATAAATTGGATCGACTGTAGTCAGGATGAAATCATCATCGCGAAGAAACTGACTAAGTTCATAAAAACTATGCATTGAACCTGGAGTCGATTTGACAATTAACTGGATGAATATCCCGTAATCCTTATCTCGAAACCAGTTCGCCAGTTCGGGATAGATATCGTTTACGATGATGCAGGCAGTTGAAAATTCATATCGTTTCGCACGATCGATCAAACGGTCTATCAGTGTCATTCCACCGATTTCGATCATGGGCTTGGGAATGTAAAGGCCTTCTTTACGCAGGCGACTGCCTTCACCTGCTGCTATAATGGCAAATTTCATCGACGAGTAGATTAAGTGAGTAGGTCAATACCGCGACCTAAAAGATAGATAGATATACCTATCAATATAAAACCCAGGCCGCGGATAACATTTGTAAGTGTGCTGATATTGATGCGATGCCGGTTTTTTACTAAAAACGAGACATAAATGTAGAACCATGTAATACTACCAATGGATACAAAAAACGCATACAAGGCCGATAAGGTGTAATGATACCAGCGTGTAACGGGAGCTTTAGCCGTAGTGTAGGCTTCATGTTCTACCGATTCCGGGGCATTGTAAGAAAGGCTATCTTTTAAGGAAGGTGTAAATAGAGAGGGTTTTTGTAACATGGAATGATCAACTGCGTTTATGCTTTCTTGGAAAGAATCTTCCAATCCTCCCATGTTAAAACCAAGAGAAGCTACAAGCGAAAAAGTTATAAAAGTAGAGGAAAGCCATCCAAAAAAAAGTGTGGGGTTTAAGAAATTAAGGAACAATCCTGTGCGAAATCCTCCCCGATTATGGTATTTACTTTTCAGAATAGAATTATCGTTAAGGTTTTCAACTTTCAACCTGGTTTTAGTAATTCTAAATCCAATTACAAATACGAAAACCGCTCCAACCAATAGAATATATGGAATAGCAGGTTTATACCATTCGTAAAAATGGGTTAAGCCGAGCATGGAGATAAAAACATAGAAAAAATCGGCAAACGAAGCTCCTATGGCTGCTTTAAGGCTATACCAAAATTTTCCTTTGAGAGCATTGGAAGTAATCAAAATACTGATAGGGCCAGCAACCGGCACTGAAAATATGAATCCCGCCAATAAACCTACAATAGAGATAGTGATAAAATTGCTGACCATTTTTTAATTCGATTTATAAAATATTGATATTAAATGAATTGTTCGCTTTGCGCCAATCGGTTTCAGTATCTATTTCCATGCTCTGGAAAGGAGCAATATCCATAGCATAAATTTTTTCTCCCCGATGGATTAATTCCTCGAATGCCGATTCATAAAATTCATTGATATGTTGTTGATAATCAATCTGTTGATGAAGAATCTGATAGAGCTTGTTTGTAGTAGCTACCGAAAAAAGCTGAATACCTGCCGATTCTCCTGCGGCTAAAATCGGATTGATATCTTTACTGATTTCAACGATATAATTGTCTTTGGTAATTCTCACCTTGATTTCTTCACTGCTTAAAAAGTTTTTATGGGCCTTGTTCAAAGCCAGAGAATTTTCTTGTTTACAATGAACAAGTTTATCGATAATCAAAGGATCGAAAACAATATCTCCGTCGAGCAAAAGTAAGCTATGTCCTTCGATAGCTTTTTGGGTAAGTAGTAAAGAGTAAGCATTGTTGGTGAATTCATAATCGGAATTATATACAAATTCTATGTTGAGTTGAGGATAGTTTTTCTTTACATATTGTTGGATTTGAGCCGATTCGAAGCCGGTAACGATTACGATTTGAAAAATCTGGTTTTCGATCAGGTTGTCGAGTATCATTCCCAAAATGGTCTTGTTTCTGATTTTGAGCAAACATTTGGGAGTATAATTAGTGATGGGTTTTAACCTTCGTGCTAATCCTGCAGCTAAAATTACGGCTTTCATCATATTTTGTAAATCTTAGTTTTTAGTTGGATTGGGGTTAGTAATAAAATGAAGTGTCTTTAACTTTTTATTCTGAATCCACACTAAGAGTAACCAGTAGATATTCATAGGTACTACGATGATCCAGGCGGCAATGTCGGGTCGCATGAAAAGACAGCACACAATAATGATGGTGATATGAGTTGTGGGACCTAAGAATGTCCAGGCCTTCATCATTTTGCGAAATTTTCTGTAATAAATTCCCGGGTCATATATAAAATATTGATTTTTAGGTGACTTATGGAAGAATCGGCTAATGTTCAAATAAACCAGATAGGTTTGTAAAACGAAGCGTTCGAAACAGGTACCTGGGATTTTTTTTAAACGATTGAGCTCTTCCTTATAATACTCGTAATCGTTTGTCAATTGATGAGGTCTTCCCCAGGCATGATGTGTAAAACGGTAACGTTCCGAATCGATTACAATGGAATGGACAATATTGGAAATAGCAGCCAGTGCTAGCAGTATCCACCATCCAACTGGATTAGAAACATATTCGACATAGCCTATTCCTATACCAATATAGATTGCGATGCCGGCGATATAATCGGCGGCACCATCCAGAATTTTACCTGCAACCGATGATGTTCCTTTTATTCTTGCCAATTGTCCATCGCTGCAATCTAATATATTGAACATAAAATAGAGCAAGGCACCCAGAATAAATGCCTGCTGGGTTCCCAGGGAGAAGACATATCCGCTGGCGATACCGCAAAACATGGCTAAAACCGTAAGCTGGTTGGGTGTTACACTTATTGACTGAACCAATTTTGCCACTATATATCCTAAAGGCCGATAAATCCATAAATCGAAATACTCCTCAATTTCTAAAGCCTTGAGTGAAGCCTTATATTCTCGGGTACTTACAAGCATTGTTTATGGTTCGAATTGATGTGGTCTACAAAAATATAAAATTTCACAAAATCTCATTATTCGTCAGCTCTTGGGGAAACATCATCTCGTCGATATTTCATTGTAAACTGATGATTATTATTTGAAAAGGAATTGATTTTTTGTTTGGCAAATCTGTTCACTGAAGTTTTGTTTCGATTCATTGGTCGTACAGGTGATCAGATGTGCTTTATATAGGCTCGTCTTCGCTTGTGTTGTCTTTTGGGGAACATATCCCACTGCCGCCTTACCATTTGGTTATTCTCGAGCTCAACATTGCTTTCGGCTTTTTTTATCCCAAATTTTCTGTATTTGGGAATAAGGTCAATAAACAATAGTGCATTTACTCCTTTTCCCTGAAGTTCTGGTCTTACGGCTGTCAAGTAAAAATCGACCGTGTCGTTTTTCTTCATGGCTCGTAAAATATGGATGAAGCCAAAAGGCAGAATCTTGCCACCTGACTTTTGTACGGCCTTGCTCAGTGATGGCATGGTAATGCCAAAAGCTGCAACTTTGTCGTGTTCGTCAACGACAACCGAAATAAAATCGAGTACGATGAACGAGAAATACATTTTGATGTAATAGTCGATTTGAGCGTCGGTTAGAGGGGCAAAACCATACAAGGGACGGAAGGACTCGTTAAGAACCTCAAAGATTTGGTGTGCATATTTCAGCAGATCCTTCTTCTTTTTGAATTGTACAATACTGAGCTTGTAGCGTTCCTGAGCAATCTGTCCTACTCTGATGAACTTTTCGGGAACGGTAACCTCGGCATTCAGTTCATATTCGAGCCAATCGACATCTTTCTGATAACCTGCTTTTTCAGTATGAATGGGATAATAGGGATGATTATAGTAAGTAGCAATAGTCCCTAATTCTTCGAAGCCTTCTATGAGCATACCTTCCTTATCCATGTCGGAAAATCCCAGTGGTCCTTGTACGGCTTTCATTCCCATGCTTTTTGCCCAATTTTCGACCTGAGCAAATAACGCAGAAGATACTTCAAAATCATCGATAAAATCGAGCCAGCCAAAACGGGCATTCCGTTCGTTCCATATCTGATTAGCCCTATGATTGATGATTCCGGCTATGCGTCCCACTGCTCGTCCATCCTTATAGGCCATCCATAATTTGGCCTCACAAAATTCGAAGGAAGGATTTTTCCTCGGGTCGAGAGCATTCACTTCATCGAAAATAAGAGGGGGAACCCAGAAAGGATTCCCTTTGTAAAGGGGAAATGGAAAGCATACAAACTTCTTGATTTCTTTTCGTCCTGAAATTTCTTTGATTTCGATTGCCATAAGAATAAGTTTTATATGCTATCTTCTGAACGTGTGCTACTTAAGAAATATTTCTGATAGCATCTGCGGCATTTATGCTGACGATGTGAAAAATGTCTCCAAAGCGATCGCACCGCGAAATTGCTTTCATATTCGAAGTTGCTTTCTGCATAACGATAACCACGTTCAATAATTTTTTCCCCAATCTCATACATCAATACCGAACTGATTCCTTTGCGAATGTATCCCGGACGAACTCCTATATAATACATATCGACCGTATCGGTTTTTTTATGTTCTCCTTTAAAAAGAAGCCATTTAAGACGAAGCATATTCCCTTTCGATTTGATGAACACGTCGCTGTATGAGGGCATAGCAACCCCAAAGGCGATTACTTTATCGGCTCGATCGGTAATAATGGAAATTAATTCTGGATCGAGAAGATATTTATAACGGGAAATATAGAAATCACCAATTTCTTTGGTAATAGGGACATACCCATAAACCAGGCCATATATTTGGTTTACGATATCGAAGATTTGATTGACGTAAGGGAAGGCTTCGTTTATATTTTTGAAGGTATGTGGTATCAAATTATGGCGCTGAGTAACGTAATGAGCTATTTGTTCCAATTTACGAGGCATGGCATCGGGAATATCAATCTGATATTCGATCCAGTCGGCGTCTTTTCTATAGCCCAAGTCCTCTATATATTTTTGATAGTAGGGATAATTGTATCTACCCAATATTGTGGCCTTATATTCGAAACCTTTGATGAGCAACCCTGAGGTATCGAGATCGGTAAAGCCAAGTGGACCATTGATGGCTTCCATTCCATTTTGAATAGCCCAATTTTCTACTGTTTCGAAGAGTTTGGCGGCTACCCGAGGGTCGTCGATAAAATCCATCCATCCGAAACGAGCGTAACGCTTTCCCCATTTGTAAATGAATTCATTGTTAATGATTCCGGCAATACGTCCTACCATTTTCCCGTCCCGAAAAGCCATCCAATAGGCTGTTTTGCAATCTTTTATAATTGGATTGTGTTTGGAAGAAAGGGTTACTATACCATCTTCGACGATAACGGGTACATAATGAGGATCTCCTTTATAGAGTATGTTGGGGAAAGCAACGAACTGTTGAAGATCCTTGACGTTTTTTACCGGTTTAATCTCTATTGTATTCATGGTGAGGCATCCTAAAGGTTGACTTCAATCTATGAGGTTGAGCTTTCTGCCTACTTTTTGGCAAGCTTCCAAGGCTTGGTCGATTTGTTGATAGGTATGGGTGGCCATCAGCGAAAAACGGATGAGGGTCGAATCGCTGGGCACAGCAGGCGAAACTACGGGATTTACAAAAACTCCTTCATCGAGCAACATTCGTGTAAACATGAAGGTTTTTGCATCGTCTCTTACATAAAGGGGGATAACGGGAGTTTCCGACCTCCCAGTATCGAAACCTAATTCCTTGAACCCTTTCATGGCGTAATGGGTATTTTCCCAAAGCTTTTCGATGCGTTCGGGTTCATTCTTAATGATTTCGAGTGCTGCCAAAACGCTACCTGTAGCAGCAGGAGCAATGCTGGCGCTAAATATCAATGAACGACAGTTGTGCTTCAAATAATTGATGGTATAAAAATCGGAAGCGATGAAACCTCCTATCGAAGCCAGGCTTTTGCTGAATGTACCCATGATGAGGTCAACATCTTCTTCCAATCCGAAATGGCTGGCAGTGCCCGAACCATTTTTGCCAATCACTCCTAACGAATGAGCATCATCGACCATTACCGTAGCATTATATTGTTTTGCCAGTTTTACGATGCCAGGTAAATCTACAATGTCTCCTTCCATACTGAAGATACCATCTACCACAATAAGTTTGATCTTGTCGGGTTTACATTGTTTGAGGATTTTCTCGAGCGAAGACATATCATTATGGCGGTATTTAAAAGCCTGAGAAAACGATAGACGGCGACCCTCTATGATCGAGGCATGGTCTAATTCGTCGAGGATAATATAATCGTCACGTCCAGTTAAAGTGGGAATGACTCCTGCATTGACTAAAAAACCTGCACTGAAAATAATGGCTGCATCCTTCTGAACGAATTCTGCTAGTTTTTCTTCCAGTTTGATATGAATATCAAGCGTACCATTCAAAAATCTTGAACCAGCGCATCCACTTCCATATTTATCTATGGCTTTCTTTGCGGCTTCCTTAATCATGGGATGATTGGTAAGTCCGAGGTAACTATTCGAACCAAACATTAATATATCCCTTCCATTGATTTTCACCACTGTGTCCTGCTCCGATTCAATGACCCGAAAGTAAGGATACACACCCATTTTTTGGGCTTTCTGTGGAATGTCGTACTTCGACATCTTCTGCTGTAATAGCTTCATACTGTCTTGATAATAGGTTTTAGTTAAGATTCGACAAAAACTGGCAAATATATGGAAACTTTACTTAAGGCAATTTCTTATTGCTCCCTCATATCGTAAGATAAACATTTCCAAGTAGAAACACTGCGGGTACTCGATGAATAGGAGGGGTGAATGCTTTCCATTGTTTTATTTCCATGGTTTTTATAAATTCGTTGGGGGAGAGTAGGCCTGAAGCAATGCATAAATTGGTGGTGGGTTGGCAATACTGCATGATTGAACCCAAGAGAGAGATATTTCGGTAGGGCGTTTCGATAAAGATTTGGGTTTGATGTTTTGCTTTTTGTTCCAGTTCAATTATTCGTTGTTTACGTGCAATTTTTTCGACGGGCAGGTAGCCATGAAAACAGAAATTTTGTCCGTTGAAACCTGATGCAGCTAAGGCTAAAAAAATAGAAGAAGAACCCGGTAAAGGGATAACCTGAATATTTTTGCAGTGAGCCATCCAAACTAAAACGGCCCCCGGATCGGCAATGCAAGGAATTCCTCCTTCGCTCATCAATCCCATATCGTGTCCCTTCATCATGGGTTGGAGCATAGTGGGAATATCTGCCGGTGGGGTATGTTCATTAAGGATTTGGAATGTGCATTCGTCGATAGGGAAGGAGGGAATGACCCTGCGCAGGAGTTTTCTTGCGGTGCGAATCTCTTCTACAATAAAATATCGCATCTCCGTGATAATCGAAAGGGTTTTTACATCCCAGCCAAAGGGCGAATTGATGGAAATAGGGGCGGGAATTAAAAATAATTTTCCTTTACTCATCTCATATTTTCTTTGATGGCTGCAAAGGGAAGGCAACCAAGATCGACATTTCCACCCGAAAGGATGATGACAGTCTTAGAACTGTGGAATATTTCCGGATATTGAAGAACCGCCCCAAACGAAACGGCAGCCGACGGTTCTATAATTATTTTCATTCTTTCCCAGATCAATTGCATTGCCTTCACGATTTTTTCTTCGCTAACCCTCAGGATTTCAGTAACATTTTCTATAATAACAGGAAAAGTTCTCGAGCCCAGTGAGGTGAGCAAACCATCGGCAATGCTTACGGGATGAATGGAAGGGACAATCATACCACTATGGAAGGAGAGATAAGCATCGTCAGCGCCTTCAGGTTCGGCTCCCAATGTTTTGGTATGATTCGAAAAATAACGAACAGCTAAGCTCGAACCACTCAATAATCCTCCTCCACCTACGGGAGCAACTAAAAAGTCAGGCCAACCTATTTCTTCGAAAATTTCCATTGTAGCGGTGGCTTGCCCAGCAATAACACTATAATTGTTGTAGGGATGGATTTCGATGGCATTGGTTTGTTGAAGCAAGTTTTTCAAGGTTTCTTCACGAGCAGCAAGAGTGGGTTCACAGAAGGTTATTTTGCCCTGATAATGTTTTACGGCAGCAATTTTAACTATTGGGGCCGTACGTGGCATAACGATATAGGATTTTATTCCGCGAAGCAATGCGGCTCTGGCAAGGGCCTGAGCGTGATTCCCCGACGAATGGGTTGCTACTCCCCCTGCACTTTCATCATCATCGAGCGAAAAAACAGCATTGCACGCTCCCCGCGATTTAAACGCCCCTGCCTTCTGAAAATTCTCGCATTTGAAAAAAAGATTACATTGGCTTAGTTCATCCAGAGTTTTGCTGGTAATTACAGGTGTTCGGTGAATGTACGGAGAAATACGCTTGTGAGCTTCATATATATCAACAGGTTGAGGAATGCTTTCGAGAAGCATACGGTTTCGGTTTAAATCTTTATTTTCCTTTCAATATCAGTATAATATTGTTTAAAGGTTCTATCGGTTTCAAACAGATTTTTTACAGTTCGGCAGGCATGCAATACAGTCGAGTGGTCTTTGTTGCCACATTGAAGCCCAATAGCTGCTAAAGAAGATGTTGTATATTCCTTTGCAAAATACATGACAAGCTGGCGTGCCTGAACGATGGAGCGCTTGCGTGACTTGCTCTTGAGCTGTTCGATACTGATATTGAAATAATCGCATACCACTTTTTGAATGTAATCCATAGAGATTTCCTTGGTAGTGCAAATCACGAATTTATCGATGATTTTTCGTGCCAACTCGAGCGAAATCGCCTTTTTATTGAGTGCCGACTGGGCAACAACCGATGTAAGAGCTCCCTCGAGTTCACGCACATTGGTGGTAATGTTGGCGGCAATGTATTCGACTACATCTTCGGGTATTACAAGGCCTTCATTATATATTTTTTTCTGAAGTATTGCCACACGTGTTTCAAAATCAGGTGTTTGTATATCGGCGGCCAAACCCCATTTGAATCGAGAAAGCAGACGGTCTTCAATACCAGCAAGCTCTATCGGCGGTTTGTCGGAGGTAATAACGATCTGTTTCCCTTTTAAATGCAAATGATTGAAAATGTGGAAGAATACATCCTGAGTTTTTTGCTTTCCAGCCAAAAATTGAATATCGTCGATCAGCAAAACATCGATCATTTGGTAGAAGTTCATGAAGTCGTTGGAAGTATTGTTCCGTACTGCGTCGGTAAACTGATGCTGAAATTGTTCGGCAGTAACGTAAAGTATCGTCTTATCGGGAAAATTTACCTTCGACTGCAGGCCAATAGCATGGGCAAGATGAGTTTTTCCCAAACCTACAGCACTGTAAATAAAAAAAGGATTAAAGGAGGTTTTGCCCGGATTCTGAGCAATGGCATATCCAGCCGAACGAGCTAATTGGTTGCAGTCGCCTTCTACAAAATTTTCAAATGACAGAGTATCGATTAATTGTGATTGAATCTTGATTTTCTTTAAACCTGGTATGATAAAAGGGTTGGGAATTTCTCTGGCCAAGCCATCAGGATTAATGTCGATAGGAATGCTTACATCGGGATTTTCGATGGTATTCCGATTCGAAGCGGGCAAACGCATGGTTATGTTATCGGATAACGGATAGCAATTATCCATGATGATGCTGTATTCCAGACGGCAATCAGGTCCCAATTCTTTTCTGATTGTCTTTTTCAAAAGGTCTATATAGTGCTCCTCGAGCCATTCATAGAAAAATTGACTCGGAACCTGAATGGTTAAGACATTATTCTCAAACTTCAGCGGCTCGATGGGAATAAACCAAGTCTTGAAACTTGCCGGAGGAATATTATCCTCGATGACTTTCATACACTTTGCCCATTTTTCTCGGGCCTCATTGGTTTTAGTTTCGTGTCTATCCATATACATTCGTTGATATTTTTAAGTTATCATTCAGTTCAATAAATACAATTTTGCTCATTTGTGCCCCCTCTCCAAAAGTCTTCAACAAAATTGTGTGTAAAATTTTTGAAAAAAAGCCTTTTCCTCCTTGCATTTTTCAATTCTTTGTGTATACACTTTTCTTGAAACTCGTTTTGGTTTGGTTTTCAAAGTTTTATTTTGCACTTCTATTCATCTCAAGAGATAAATATTCTGTTAAAATAAAGGTTTATCTATCATAAAGGCATAATAATGAATTATTAATATAATCATTTGTTTTTCAATTTATTAAAGTATTTGGAGGGAGTTTTTCCCACCGTCTAAATTAAAGGAATTTTTCAAATGGGCAAACCAAAAATGAAAAATTTAATATTGGAATCATTCTAAATAGAGATGATTGATTATAAATGAGTATAATGAGAGAATCAGTCAGGGAGTTATTCCTTAACTACCTGTTTATCAATAAATAAATAGTTATATCCCAATGAGATTGACGCCTATTGTTTTAAGTGTCAGGTGTCAATAAGGATTAAAATTTTATTTCGAGGCTTAACTTAAAGGTTCTTCCCGGTCCCCAGTAGCCCCTGAAGGTTTCCTTATTATGATGAATTCCATCGTTTCCACGGGTGATGTACTCCACATCGAAAAGGTTATTGCAAGCCAGCGCCAGCTCAGTTTCCATTCCCATCATTTCGAAATGAAATCCCAAGCGAACATCGGTTAATCCATATCCGGGAATTCGCCATGACTGAGCATCTTCGGGTTTTGTCCTTAGGGCGGGGTCGAAATCGGCGTAAAATCGGTCGTTCCAGATATAAGACAGGTGAAAATCGAATTGATTCAGGAAATGAATCAGCGCCGAAACTCCGGCTTGAAACTGTGGCGCATCACCCACATACAAACCTTCCGCATAAACCTTTACACTGTCGATCAACTGATTTTCGTTGTTGAATATTTTTGCATCCACATTGTTTTGCCATTTCCAGTTCCCAACAGAAACAAAAGCCGAAAGATTCAGATTAGATTTCAATGCCGAATAATGGGCTTCGGCTTCTATACCCTCATGCAATGCATCCAGACCTGTAACCAGCGAGCGGGTTGTAGTTTGATTATCGATCAGTTTATATTCGTTTGAAAGGAGTGATTTGTCCTGCCATGCCACATAATATCCCGCGAGGTTGAGGTTGAAGTCGTTTTTTTGCCATCCCATTCCAACTTCTAGCGAAGTAATTTTTTCGTTCTTGAGGTTTTGAGCTGGATTATTGTTAAAGTTGGGGAACACGAACTTGTAGTAAGGGGCTCTCGAAGTATAACCTCCGTTGAAGTAAACTCGTAATTGTGAGTTGAATGCATACGCCATGCCGGCTTTCAGCTCGTATCCGGTTTTATTGACGATGGAACTTGCCGGATGTGTGGGATAATTGTAGCGATCCTCTCTTTGATAGGTATTGTAGTTGAGTCCGAATGATAGCAATCCCGACAGATCGCCTTGTTCATAATTTGCCCTTACAAAGCCCGAAGCCAGTCCAACAACAGCCCCGTTATCAATTCTCGTCGTGTCTCCTCTTTTTTTCAAAATGTTTCTTCCCTGCCGACTTTCAATAGCCCAAGCATAATCATCGATAAAATATTGTGCTCCCAGCAAGTCGTAAATTTCTTCCCATAGCCAGCTTTTGAAATAACGTGCATGGATTCCGGTAGTGAGAATTATTTGATCGTTAGGTTTATAACTATAAGCCGAGATAAGTCCTGCCCAGTAATGTGAAGCAAGGAAAAGGGTTTGGGAGTTTTTTGCAAAATGGCGCAATGTATCGCCTTGGGGTGTAATATAGATATCCTGATGGGTGAGATTATCTCTGGCAATGGCATCCCAGTCGACTTGGCCCGAAGGCGTCTGATATTCGAATACGTTTTTTCCACTGAAGTTTTCGGCCCAATTGCCTCCTCCTTTCCCATAGCTGAAATAGGCCGAAGTTGAAAGAGAGGCTTTATTACTGATAGTCCAATAGTGGTTTAAATTTAAAAGTGGCTTATGATAGAAGTTCTCGGCAAGATTCTTGCGTATTCCTCCATAAGTTCCCCAATCCTTATTGTACTTGATTCCTCTTTCTTCGATTTCGGCATACGATAACAAAGTGCTTCTTTGTCCATGTCGTTCAGGTGAACCAATAGCATTGAAGGTGAAAAGGTGAGATGGATTCAATTGTTTGCTGATAGATAAATAATAAGCAAATCCATTTACTTGAGTTCCATCTACATAGCCTTGTCCTGTGGTATGCGATCCCATAAAGCTGATGCTTAATCCATTGGGGTTGATTCCGCTAGAATATTTAAAAGAAGTACGTTGCAGTCCATAATCCGTTATTGAAGTGCTTAACATTCCTCCAGTTAATGAAGGATCTGCATTGGTAATAATATTGATAGTGCCTCCTAGTGAATTATTCACCAAAACTGAGGCTCCTATCCCTTTCTGAACTTGAATATTTTCAGTGGCCTCTTGCAGCCCGTCCCAATTCGACCAATATACCAGTCCATTTTCAACGCTTCCAATAGGAATTCCATTCAGGGTCAAAGCAAGGTTTTCTTGTTTGAAACCTCTGATATTGATGGCTGCATCACCTACCCCACCGCCTGTACGGCTCGAGTAAACCCCAGGCATCATCCGCATGATTTCTGGATAGGAATGATCCCCTGAAATTTGATGAATCATTTTTCGATTGATGGAATTTACGGTTACGGGATCGGTTTGTTCGCGTACAGTAAAAGCCAGGATATTTACAGGTGAAAGGTTGATTACCAATCGCCTTAAAGATATTTCGTTCAATTTAACGATATTTCCTTGGCTTGCATCGAAATTGATCGTTTCGTTTTGGAATCCAATATGGCTGATGAGCAAACGCCCTTTTTCCATTTTGGTGATCAGCGTAAACTCACCCTTTGAGTTGCTTACTGTGCCTTCTCCAGTCGATTCCACAGTGATGTCGGTACCCGATAAGGGTTGATGCGTGTCGAAGTCGCAAATTCTACCTTGAATAACCGTTTGAGCAAATGCCTGCCAACTGAATGCAAGCATGATCAGAGTGAATAAATAAGAAATTTGTGTTTTCATATTGCTTGATAATAAAAATGCCCTGATTTGTTTCAGGGCAGAATGATCTTTACCGAGCAATGGAGCACCAAAAGAATAGTGCGTTTGACATTTCTTCTTCCATCCAGACTTTGACTGTCGGTACCGGAGTTTCACCGGTTCAGTCCCTTTGGGGAGTTGCGGACTTTACCGCCGATCGGGAATTTCACCCTGCCCTGAAGAAAATCGCTGCAAAAATAAAGAAATTTTATTGCCAACAATGTGATTTGTTTTAATGCACAAATTTTCGTTGAACTTTTTTGCCCTCCCAATTTATTTCGATGAAATATATGCCTGATGGTAGGCTTGAAATATTAAGTCTTAAAGTTTGAAAACCGGGTAATAAATTGTACATATTGGTATAAACCTTAGTGCCAGAAACATTAAAGATATTGATTTCAGACAGAGAGGCTTTATTAACGGAAATATTCATGTATAATTCATAATGGACAGGATTAGGATAGATTTCCGAAACCGTAAATCTCTCAGAGAGGGGTTGGGCAATACCAACAGCAATTGAGGCTTGTTTAAGCACAATATCACTGTTGGGATCAAAGTAAACGCCGATGGGTTTTTTATCGAAAATAAACGAGAATCCCTGGTGATTTACATCATTCATTACTCTGATCAGAGTATCGAGTTCATTTAGTCCCACAATCCTTATAGTGATTGGCATTTTAAAGAATCCCGTATTGGTTTGAGTTTGATTAACTTCTAAATATAATCCCCAATGTTGATCGTCAATTTGCGTGATGCTGTAATAATTTTGGTAAATAGGATGATTGGGCATATATATCCATTCATCGAAAAACCATTGATAATCTTCACCCGTAACTGAGTTTACAATATTGATGAAGTCAGGGATAGTAGCTGATTGGTATCGAAACGATGAATCATGGGCATATTGGTGAATAATATTGAAAAATATTGAATCGCCCAAAGTATATCTTAGCTGATGAAGTACACAAGCGCCTTTACAGTAAGTTATGGCATAGTTGAACAATATATCAGAGGAGGGAGTAGTAATAGCCCAACTTGGATCAGAAATAGGCCAATGTGGGTTAGCTGATAGATAATAGGAAGCATTTTGAAGCACATCCTGTTTGTAAGCATTATAACCCGATTTTTCTCCCAGCCAGAGACTTTCGCTAAAGGTGGCAAATCCTTCGTTAAGCCAGATATCGGCCCAGGTTGCACAAGTTATCATATCGCCAAACCACTGATGTGAAAATTCATGTACAATGAGGCTTTCGTCCCAGCAATTGGGACAAATGCTCGTAAGAGTCTGGTTCTCCATTCCACCCCATTGAAATTCGTCGTTCAGGCTTGCAAATCCATTCTTGGGAAAGGGATGCTTGCAAAAAGTTGAACTAAAATAAGTTGTTACATCATCTATAACATTGATGATATTTTGAGGATTTTCGCCTTGATTGTAATAGAACCTGAAGGGGAAATGCTCGGATGTGTCGTTAGGATTCGTATAATTTATGATCTTGAGGTTGTAATTGGTTCTCGAAGTGAGGGCAATGAGATACGTAGCCACGTTTTCATCACTTTTCCAAGTATAATAGATAGTATCGGCAATTTTGACCGAATCTTGCAATATACCATTACTTCCAAGTTTTACATTGGAAGGTACTTTAGCGGTTAATTCCCATTGGGCCTTATCAGATGTCCGGTCGTAACAGGGAAACCAGCAGCGGGCACCTTCGGGTTCACAATCGGTAAATACAAAGCCATTCTTAGCATAGAAGGCGTAGTCATTTACATTGTTATGATGATATTTTATGGCAATCTGAAAGGTGTCGCCCGGTATCATAGTAGTATCGAGATTGATGGTAAGGATGTTACCGCTGTGGGTGAAGGTGGAGGCAGCAATACTAACTTCCTGAATTTGAAGAGATGAATTCACTGCATTCAGCTTTACATGATCGAGCAAACTGTCGGCTTTCAAGGTAATGACCAGCTTACCGTCGAAAGCATGCGAGTAAGGCGATTGGTAGCACGACCAGATATCAACATCGAGTTGATATTTCAAAACATCGAACGACTTGGGGAAATAATTTTTCTCTTCGTTGCGAAAGTATTCAGTAGAATATTTTTTTATTTTATCGAGATGACAGCGATACGACCCTCTTTCGAAAACTTGTTGAGCTTTTCCAGAATTTAATATTCCAAGGCCCAAAACGAGGGAAAGAATTATGGTAAGTTTGGTTTTCATAATGGTTATGCTTTGAATGGGCGAAGATAGGATTTTTTTCGAAGAACCAATTTTATAAAATAGAGAAAAGATTAATATGGATGATTCTTTATTCTTTCGATGGCCGATAAAATTTCACGGTGAGAGGGAATAGCCACATTGGTAGCGAGAAATCCTTCATAAACGAAATTGCCATATTTATTGCATTCGGCGATAAATTCCTTCACCACTGCACTCAGGTCTATATTCAGAGGTACAAGAATACGAAGAGAGGTGTATTCGAACAAGAAACGAAGTTTCTCGGTTTCAATCTGATAGTTTTTACATGTTTCTTCCCATTCCATACGGATGATGCGAGCCTGGTTTTCGCTGAAAGTTCCTTCAAAGGAAGGGAAGATGGCAATAAACATGCGCAGTTTGTTGTCTTTACCGCCCAAACCCGTCGAAATAAGGCTGGGAGGATTGTCGCTCAACTCTCCTTCGATTAAGGTTCGAGAAATATAATAGGCAAAACGGGCAAAATCCTGAAGCTTTGGTGGAGCAACTTCCTTGTATTTTTCGATAACCCTGAAAGCTTCGATGTTGCTTCTTAAAGCAAGTATGACAAGAATTTTTTTGCCTTCGGCAATAGTTAGATCGCTCTCGAATAATCGGGCAGCCATCTTTAGGGCATGTTCATCGCCAACTTTATTGGGCTTCAGTTTGCGTGCAAGTCGTAAAAATTGCTCCTGATCCTTCACATTGATGATATCATCAACAATTCGAATATTAGAACTGTGTTCTGTAATATAATGATAAAACTCTTCGGCGTCGGAAAATTCTGAAGGTTCGTTCGGCATGTGAGTCGATATTTTTTATAATGGAATAAGAATTCGTAACGAATGGGGTTTCACTTTTACATGAACTTCTTTGTCCATTTTGAAAGGTTCTCCATCAATGTTTACATATTTGCCTGTCTCGCGAATTACGGTAAATTGATCGGCTTTATAAGTGTTCACATAGAGGCTCTTGTCAATTTTATGCGTAAATAGAAGAACCACCGTGCGCAGGATTTTTGAATAGGGAATTTTTTTGACTATTGTAATATCGGCCAGTCCATCGGTAATGCTGGCCTTGGGGGCAATGAATGTATTGTAGCCAAACTGGTTGCTATTAGCAATGCTTAGTAATATGGCTCTTTCCTTGATGATGAAATTGTTGGTAATAACTTGGAAGAGTCGCGGGCGAAAAGTGATGTATTCCTTCACCGCAATCTTGAAATAAGTAAAAAATCCTCGATGATTGTCTAAGGCAAATTGCCTTGCAATACGCGCATCGAAGCCCATACCTGCTATGCTTACCGCAATACGATCGTTTAGCTGAATGGTGTCGATGCACATGGCTTCTCCATTTTTTATCAAATTCAATGCTTCTTCAAGTTTGAAAGGAATCTTGAGAAAATGTGCCAGACCATTACCCGAACCAGCCGGGATGATGCCAAGAACAGCACTGCTATCTACCAGTACTTGTGCAATTTCGTTTATGGTTCCATCTCCTCCTACCGCTACGATGATATCATAACCTTTTGCAACGGCTTTTTGCGTAAGATCCGAAATTCTGTCCTTTTCATTAATTCTAACGATTTCTGTTTGAAAGGTTTCGGCCGGAAAATATTCGGGTATCATCTCTTCTAATTTTTGTTTACGCGAATGATGAATGCCTGCAGCGGGATTGATGATGAAGTAGATCTTTTTCATGGTTTTACCATTTGATCTGCGCGGAGTCGATGATATATTATCCGGTTGTTATATTGCTGTATGATAGCTTTTAGAAAACGTAAAGCTTCGTCCTGTTCAGGCAATTGCTCAGCAGCAAGGTTATTGGTTTGAAGACTGTCGTTTTTTAAATCGTAGAACCCACTTACTTTTTCATTGAAATATCTGAGGCATTTATTCTTATAAATTAGTTGATATTCTTGATTTAGATAGCTGATACCAAATGGGGTAGAGGTGATATCGAAAACACTTCGACCAAAGGCAACAAACGAACCCTCAGCATTTAAGAAATCCATTACCGAAGGATAAATATCACATTGCTGCGCAATCTGCGATGAAAAGCCGCGGAAAGAATTATCGGGCAGATAGAAGATCAAAGGAATGACATGTTGCCCAACCGGTGTAAGATAATAAGGGCTAAAAGCCTCGGAGGTGTGGTCAGCTGTAATGATGAAAAGGGTATTCTTGAACCATGATTCCTGCGAGGCCATTTTGAAGAATTGACCCAATGCATAGTCGGCATAACGTATGCTTTGATGTATCTTGAGTTTCCCAGGTCCGAAACGATTCATATATTTTGCTGGAACGACATAAGGATGATGCGAAGACAAACTGAAGAATACTACCAGAAATGGCTGTGTTTGATTCGAGAGATCCTTCGCCATGAACTGGAAAAAGGGCTCGTCAAAAATTCCCCATCTTCCATCAAAGGCTTCTGGTCCCCTGTATTCATTCTTACCTTTATATTCATCGAAACCAGACAAACGCGAAAATGCATCGAAATGCATGGTGCCATTCATTCCTCCATGATAAAATATGGAATGATATCCCAGAGGCTTCAGGCTTAAAGGCAAGCTCGAGATAGGCTCGCTAACATAGGGCGAATTGATGAATTCTACGGGCATAAGGGAAGGAAGGCTCGAACAAATGGCAGGAATAGCCTCGATGGAACGCTTTCCGTTAGCATAGGCTCGAAAAGTAAGACCATGCCTCATGAGGGAATCCAGCACGGGTGTGTAACCTTCCGTGGAATCCTTGTAAAGCTGCGGATTCATCAGTGCGGAATGCTCAAGTGAAAAACTCTCCATAATAATTATGACCACATTGAATTTCGTTGTAGGTTGCGTAGCTCGATAATAATTTTTTAGGGGCTGGAATATGCTGGCGGCTTCTGCTTCATCTTTATAATAAACCACTTCTTTCAGCGAAGGTTTTCCATAGGTTTTGATGATTGTAAAAGGAGTATTCAATATAAGAGCATCATAATCGGGAGAAATCATTTCTGCTGCATTCACCAAATAGATCGGCCTGCGCTGAAAACCTCCTCTTATTCCTACAATGGCTATTCCTCCCCATACAATCATTAAAAACAAATTCCAGATAAAAAAGTTCCATTTGCTTTGGTAAAAGAGTTTTTTTTCGTACCTTAGTCTTGTGGTCAGCAAAACAAAAATAGAAAACAGAACAAAGAAAACCAGCAGATAAATCCAGAAGTCGGATAAAAATTTTGGAAGGAGCAAGCCCATGTTGTTTGTGGCTTTTAAAAATCCAGTAACATCCCATGTAAGTCTTTTCAGCGTAAATGGATAGTAAGCCGAATCGATGATATTGAGAAGGATGCCAATGGCGTTTGCGAAATAAAATAAAAAGGAACTAAAATTTCGGTAGTACTTATGATTGCGAAAAGGGAAGGGGAGGGTTGCAAGGAAAATATAAGGCAAATTCAGCATGATTACAGCCGAAAGATCGAATCGCAACCCTAACCGCCATATTGTAAAAATAGAAGGAATGGCTTCGGAGGGGAAAAGATCATGCTGAAACCAGTAAAGACATAAACGCGAAAGGGAAAAAACAATAAGAGCTATGAGTAAACGATAGGCTACAATAAGATGGGTGCCATTTTTCCAGACGAATTTAATCTTCATTCAAAAATACCTGGGCTTATTATTTATTTGTGATAGATCAGTTGGCTTATATACGAAGTGTCGAGTGAAGTGGCTGTTTCGGTTATCAAATGGTAAAAAAGTTGAAAGGATTTTCCATCGTGTTGAATCGTTCCAGAAGCTAAAAAATACGTGGTAGAAGTATCGGTAATCTCAATAATTTGTTTGCTGAATCCAAGTGTATCTCCCAAGTATCCCAACAAATCGGCCTTGATGAGAGAAGGGTAGAGGCCTCCGATTTGTTCGAAGTAAATATGACGGGTTCCAGGATTATACAACGAATCAGTGAACAGAACCGAAATGCCTCCAGGATAAGGCGAAATTCGTTCACCCGACCATTTGCCGGTTAAATTTGCCCCTTCGATGCGAACAATGACCGTTCTTTCGGCATTGGCTACATTATTATTGAAATCTTCGGCAAAGTAATAAACCTTGTATCGGCCCGCCTTGTGAATGTTCAATTCGGAGGTATCAATCCACATCTTGAAAACCCCATAGTTATCGGTGATAATAACACCTGAATCATAAAATGGGCTGTTGAGTCGGATATAAACCGGATTTGATCCTACAACGGTGATAAACGGAGGGGTGTCATCTTTTACTTCATCTATACAACCAGTAAGCGTAAAACTTGTGAATAGACACGCACAAATACAGAAAAACAAAAACCTTTTCATAATAAGAGGATTTTGATTGATTTTGCAAAATTATTCAAAAATCGATGACTTTGGTTTTTACTCCGCCTCGAGTGTCAATTAAGGAATTTTGGATTACATCCATTCGATTGCTATCACGGTTGTTTTGTAATTTTGCTATGAATAATCGAATCGAACAGTCATGGGTTTACAGTGTGGAATTATAGGTTTGGCTGGAGTTGGGAAAACTACTCTTTTCAATTGTTTGTCGAGTTCAAGAGCTCGGGCAGGGGGAGGCGGAAGTAAAAGTAATTTAGGAATGATTTACGTTCCCGATGATCGTTTACAAAAGATCGACGCTTTGATAAAATCGGCCAGGATTGTTCCTACCACGGTAGATATCGTAGATATACCGGGTTTGGTGAGAGGAGCTGGTAAAGGCGAAGGTGTAGGGAGTAAATTTCTGGCCGATATACGAAATACCGATGCTTTGATTCATGTTTTGCGTTGTTTCGATGAACCTTCGGTGCCTCATGTGGAAAGCAGCATCGACCCTGTAAGAGACATCGAGATGGTAGAACTCGAACTTATCGTTCGTGACCTCGAATCGATCGAGAAAAAACTACAGCGGCTCGAGAAACAGGCAAAGAGCGGCGACAGGGAGGCTCGAACTGGTATCGAAGTGCTCGAAGTATATAAACATCATTTGGAGGATTTTCTTCCTGCACGCACAGCTCCTGTAGGAAAAGAATTCCAACGTTATTTAACCGACCTTTTTCTCTTGAGTGCAAAACCCGTCATGTATGTGTGTAATGTCGATGACGATTCTGCTATTACGGGAAATGCTTACAGTAATGCCGTAAGAGATTTCTTCGACGATCAGAATGTTGAAATATTGACTATTGCAGGAAAATTGGAATCAGAAATTGCCGAATTGGATGACCCGGCCGATCGTCGGGCATTTTTAGAGGAGGTAGGCTTGAATGAACCTGGCGTTAATAAATTGATACAATCGGCATATCGCCTGCTGAATCTCCAGACTTTTTTCACGGCAGGACCCAAGGAAGTAAGAGCATGGACCATTCGCAAAGGAATTACAGCACCAGAAGCTGCTGGCGTCATTCATTCCGACCTCGAACGCGGATTCATAAGAGCTGAAGTGATGAAATACGACGATTTTATTCGATTGGGCTCTGAACACGCATGCCGTGAGGCCGGTAAACTATTCATCGAAGGAAAGAATTATGTGGTTCAAGATGGCGATATCCTGCATATCCGGTTTAATGTATAAGGTGGCATCGAGGCGTAAACTGCCTTCATAGGAATCGAAAATTATTCGCAGAATCTTCCCCCTGTCCCTGATTTTATTTCTTGTTTTTCAATCTGTTGGCAACAAAATAAGAACTCAGGAACAACCCTCCCGAAAGAATGAAAGGTAAGGCATACACAAATCCACCGAAAGAAAGACTAAGATGACCTCCCATAAATTGAAGAAAAAATATTACGGCCGAAAAAATAAGAATGATGCCCGCTTCACCAGTGTGCCAAAAACCAATGATACAACCAATGAAAGCCATTCCCACTAATAACATCAAATCAATGATATGGGGAAGTTTTGTGCCTTCGGTAAACGTAACCCTCTTTATTAAATAAAATACCAGGAAAAATAATAAACCAACGATTCCTGTGATGAGGCCAGCCACTTTCAGATATTTGCTCAATTTATGGTTTTTATGTTCGTACATCTGTCTCGATCGAATTTTTAGTCAAACCCACAAACATACACTATCGATTCCAATCAAATTTGACCATCTTCGAATGAAATAAAACGAAACAGCCAAAATCTAATACACTCGAGCGAACCTCTGTCTATTCGGATAATCATACAGAAAGTTTTACGAATTGATAAGATAATTACCCATGAATATGTTGACGAATAAGAATATGAAAGAATCAAGACCGCTGCTAATGTGTAAGTTCGAACGAGCTTAGCCTTAAAGGCATATCTCAATTGGTCGACTTCATGTTTAACTTTTAATCGGAAAGTACATGTGATAGCAGTCGGTCTTGACTTGTACAAAATTACAATATTTTGAGGAATAAACAACATGAAGAACACTTTTGAAGTGAAGAAATTTTCGACCCTAAGGTGTGGCATTCTATGGGCAAGTATTTGAGAGAGATGAAAGCGAACAGAATTGCCATGGAGAGTCCATGAATTTATGGGATACCACTAGGGAACCTATTCGAAGAAATGGGATTTGAGTTGCTTTTTAGTGAATCCATATCGGATAAAACAAATGCCAGATAGAACGAGCGATGTAAAAGATGTGCAATGGATTGTCGTGTTTTTACAGAGAGGTATGTTTTAACCCAAGTTTGGTTCCGGATAAGCATATCAGGGAATTGCGAACTTATACATGAAAATAAGGCATATTGCAAAAGTGTATCACAAGTGTTCTGCAGGAAATGGAATCTGCCTTGGAAATGTGTGGCATTCGTATTACCAGCTATGTAAGCAATATATCGTCGAAAAGTATTCAAAAGATAATTGACAGTATTGTTGACGGGAGTGATGATATGGATCAATTGAAAGAATTGGCACACAGTCGGATTGGCAATAAGCATAGGGAACGAAAAGAAGAGATGGAACTATTGTAAACCATCCGTGCGATGGGAAAAATCATCTTCCATGAGTATCATCGCCGAAATGGAGGCAGAATGAGTAAATTCGGGAACAGCATTAAATTTAGTGGCTGGGCATGATTAGCCCATGAAATCATGGAAGTGTCGTTCGAATATTGAACTAAATATCTCCTCGTATAACTTTTATTTTTTGAACTTATCTTTATAGATTTGGTTGAAAAAATTAGCTTCAAGGACGAGATCATAATCATTGGGATCCCATTCGTCATTCGGACCTAAATCGAGCCATTCCAATAATTCCGAACGTTGAGGATCGGATTTGTCGGCCATAATGAATTTGAACTCTTCGAAGCTGTAAGTGCCACTACAATCTTCAGGTGGGCATGCACCTTTGCCGCCAAGCAGAATTGCCGATGAAGAATCATGCAACTTATCGATTTTCTCCAGAGTAATTTTATGCACCCAGTCGTCGCCAAAATCATAAATGTAGGTAAAAATTTGTCCTTCGCGATTGAAAATGTCGGTAAGTTTTGTTTTAGCTGCATTAAGTGAATTGACAGCGTTGAAAAAAAGGTTAAGAGAGAAGAAAGAGTCAGATGTCTCTTCATCTTCTTCGGGTACAGCTTCTATTTGAGGGCTCGAACGATAACCCAAGGGGGAAAAGGCATACAGATGAGAATTCGACCAACCGAATGCATCTTGAATGATGTTGTGAAAATCATCGAAGGTAATTGCAGCTGGAACTATTATTCTTCGCCAAACTGACGGTTTAGTGATGCGTTGGAGCTTAATTTTGAATTGAAAAGTCATGGGGTTTAGTTTTTTAGTTAGAGTTTGTCAAACACTCATTGAAATTATTGGTAAAAGTATGAATTCAAACGAAAGAAGAAAGAATTTTACGAAGATTTCCCGAAGTAACTTTCTCTTTAAAGCTGCATTTATAGAATTCTGCTGCTTTCTTACCACGACATCCTGCTTTTTTACCTTTCGTTCGTCGAAAGTCTTCTATTCCAATTTCTTATCAAACCACAACGGTCTGTCTCCATTCTTTTAGCGAATTCCCAATGTCTTCTATTCCAATTTCTTATCAAACCACAACGCATGGTCGACACCTCTACAAGAGCGCATTAATGTCTTCTATTCCAATTTCTTATCAAACCACAACGGCATCGAAATGATAGTCATGCAAGGTCGTAATGTCTTCTATTCCAATTTCTTATCAAACCACAACAGATTCGACGAAATTGCGGACAATTCAGAAAATGTCTTCTATTCCAATTTCTTATCAAACCACAACGCAAAAGCACCAGCCGAGAAAGGAGGAGCGAATGTCTTCTATTCCAATTTCTTATCAAACCACAACGTGGAGGTGGAGGAGGAGGTGGTGGAGGCTAATGTCTTCTATTCCAATTTCTTATCAAACCACAACTGACAGTAAAATAACTCTACCGTTTTTTCAAATGTCTTCTATTCCAATTTCTTATCAAACCACAACCCGGCGGTGATTACATACCCACAGAAAGCCAATGTCTTCTATTCCAATTTCTTATCAAACCACAACGGTCCCAATAAAAAGTAATCTTGCACCGAAAATGTCTTCTATTCCAATTTCTTATCAAACCACAACGGTGCACAGTGGGAAAAAGGAGTGACACAAAATGTCTTCTATTCCAATTTCTTATCAAACCACAACGGTCATAGCATCGACCCACTGCTCGTATTTAATGTCTTCTATTCCAATTTCTTATCAAACCACAACGCTCTCTACGAAAGCCCAATCGTGTCGCAGAATGTCTTCTATTCCAATTTCTTATCAAACCACAACACTTTATCGCAAAGTGTCCGTACACCGATAAATGTCTTCTATTCCAATTTCTTATCAAACCACAACCGCATGCTCCACCAACCATTCGTGTACCTCAATGTCTTCTATTCCAATTTCTTATCAAACCACAACAAACCGCTTTTTCTTCCTTGTCAAATTTCGAATGTCTTCTATTCCAATTTCTTATCAAACCACAACACGTCCCGGTTCATAAACGGACTATAAAGTAATGTCTTCTATTCCAATTTCTTATCAAACCACAACTACGATCGATGACGACTTTATTTATCCGAGTAATGTCTTCTATTCCAATTTCTTATCAAACCACAACGAGAGCCTGGAACGCAGAGAAAAAATCCCAAATGTCTTCTATTCCAATTTCTTATCAAACCACAACTTAGAAGAGTTCCTTTTTTGCGTGACATAAAATGTCTTCTATTCCAATTTCTTATCAAACCACAACCAATCATGGAATCAGTTTTTGGCGCAGGCAAATGTCTTCTATTCCAATTTCTTATCAAACCACAACTGGAGGAGGACGAAGTGCTGGATACAACAAAATGTCTTCTATTCCAATTTCTTATCAAACCACAACAGTTGTTCATTAAGCGTTTCTGCGGCTTCTAATGTCTTCTATTCCAATTTCTTATCAAACCACAACATAAGTTTTGCCCGACCTTGCCCCACCTTGAATGTCTTCTATTCCAATTTCTTATCAAACCACAACAGTGTTGCCGAGGGACTTACAGGTGCTTATAATGTCTTCTATTCCAATTTCTTATCAAACCACAACATACACCGGTAGCAGAAATGCGGGAGCTAAAATGTCTTCTATTCCAATTTCTTATCAAACCACAACTTAATGGATGAAGGGTTCGAAAAAGAGCTTAATGTCTTCTATTCCAATTTCTTATCAAACCACAACAAAGAAATATGAGCAGTGGGTAGATGCTATGAATGTCTTCTATTCCAATTTCTTATCAAACCACAACATTTAGCGCTATATCTACGACAGCATCAGTAATGTCTTCTATTCCAATTTCTTATCAAACCACAACAATAAATCAGAAATATCTGAAAATTGTGATAATGTCTTCTATTCCAATTTCTTATCAAACCACAACTATCCGTTGTTTGCTGATGCTATTGAGGAAAATGTCTTCTATTCCAATTTCTTATCAAACCACAACTATCGTAGCATAGTCGCCGGTTTCCTCCGTTAATGTCTTCTATTCCAATTTCTTATCAAACCACAACTATCGTAGCATAGTCGCCGGTTTCCTCCGTTAATGTCTTCTATTCCAATTTCTTATCAAACCACAACCAAAAAGAAAGTGCGGCTTATATAATGGCGAATGTCTTCTATTCCAATTTCTTATCAAACCACAACGGCGCATACTTTTATAATAATTCAATTGGTAATGTCTTCTATTCCAATTTCTTATCAAACCACAACACCTCTACGTATTCGCCAAGGTCATTCCATAATGTCTTCTATTCCAATTTCTTATCAAACCACAACAGAGTTGTCTTTAGATGGTATATAAGTGTTAATGTCTTCTATTCCAATTTCTTATCAAACCACAACATACAACCGGCAGGATATCAAGTTGTTTGAAAATGTCTTCTATTCCAATTTCTTATCAAACCACAACAGAAAATAAGTAGTTAATTACATTTTTCTCAAATGTCTTCTATTCCAATTTCTTATCAAACCACAACCAAGATTTGAATCTTACTTTTACACCTAAAAAATGTCTTCTATTCCAATTTCTTATCAAACCACAACAGCGAATAGTTGATACTATTGTGAATAAAAAATGTCTTCTATTCCAATTTCTTATCAAACCACAACAGACAAGCGGGCGTTAACCTTATATCTAACAATGTCTTCTATTCCAATTTCTTATCAAACCACAACATAGAAGGCAACTTATATCACGTGCCAACGAATGTCTTCTATTCCAATTTCTTATCAAACCACAACAAGCCGTATAGCTCTAAAATATTACCGATCAATGTCTTCTATTCCAATTTCTTATCAAACCACAACACCTGTAAGCGGTATAAATCCTCTACCTCTAATGTCTTCTATTCCAATTTCTTATCAAACCACAACAGATGAGCTTTGCAGAATTACTAAGATGAAAATGTCTTCTATTCCAATTTCTTATCAAACCACAACTTTTTCAGCGAGCTCGGGGTTGTTTTCTAAAATGTCTTCTATTCCAATTTCTTATCAAACCACAACAAGAGCTTGATGCACATCGTTAGCGGGATAAATGTCTTCTATTCCAATTTCTTATCAAACCACAACGCGGTTTACAAGCTACTGAAACCTATAAGCAATGTCTTCTATTCCAATTTCTTATCAAACCACAACATAAACTGACCATGAACGATTTGGCGGAATAATGTCTTCTATTCCAATTTCTTATCAAACCACAACTTTTTATAAGTGAGATGATATAACGTACCCAATGTCTTCTATTCCAATTTCTTATCAAACCACAACATTTCTTAGCTTCTCAATTTCTTTTTCTAAAATGTCTTCTATTCCAATTTCTTATCAAACCACAACTCGTAACCTATTGATTCAGCTTTTTTTATAAATGTCTTCTATTCCAATTTCTTATCAAACCACAACAGACTTAGCCAAAAACCAAGTAAAATCAAGGCTTTTCCGATCAATTTAGGATAAAAAAATTGCATAAACTCTTAAGAAAACATTTATCAACCTTTGGTTTTTCAGTTTTGTTAATGAACGTTTGGCAAAATTAAAAAAATTCAAGTTGCCTTGGTCCTTCAGGTAAAAATTTTTCCGTTTTACCGAAAAAATTATAAATTTCACCATATTGCTTGTCGGTAACCATCAAGATACTTACTTGACCTTTTACCGGGATTATGCTTTTCACCCGCTTTACATGAACCTCGGCATTCTCACGGCTTGGGCAGTGCCGTGTATATACCGAATATTGCATCATATTGAAGCCATCTTTTTCCAGATTTTTGCGAAAGCGTGTAGCTTCTTTTATTTCTTTTTTAGTTCCTACGGGTAAATCGAAAAATACAAATAACCACATAACCTGATATGCATTAAGTCGTTCAAATAATATCTCTAAAATGTATATCATTTAAAATCAGGGAATGACAGCTTCCTTTGTTTTCCACCATAGCATTTGGCAAGTGAGGCACTCGATTGCTGCATGGCTAACATAAGCGGCCTCGTAGTCTTTTCCAAATTTACATCTCGTGCTAACAATTGAATAGCCATCTGTTTAAATTCTTTATCGGGTTCAGGTTTATCTGTTTTATACCAAACCTCATAAACCAATTCATCTACATATACTCGATAGGGTTCCATCATATCGTCGGCAAGACAAAATGCGTTATAGCGATTGCTATGGAATATTCCAAGAGTTGAAAGAAGGCCGGAACCAGCCAATGCTCGAGCCATTGCTGAACGAATGATAATGTAACCATAATTTAGCAATGAATTGGGTGGTGGCCCAAAACGGTCGCGTATAAAACCCGATCCCCACAGCTCATGCCAGTAATATTTTGCCGCTAAAGCTTCCCTATTGCTCGTATCGCCACTCATAACTTCATTGGCAAAAATCTTTAAAGGCTGATCATTTTTATTTAATTTATGTAATAAGGCAGCCTGGTTTCGGATTTTGCAAGTAATGACATTTTTCCATAAATTTTTTTTTAGAGGTTCGGAAGCTTCTATCTGAGTATGAAAAATTTCGGTTTGGACCTGATTACTGTCAAGGTTTAGCAACATGCCGGTAGGCAAATATTTTTCGTCGCAAAAAATAATTGCCGCGTTATTCGAATTTAAAGCCGTAATAAGTTGCACGCTTATCGTTACATAACGATTTTCGATTATCAAATAGCCTATGTCTTCGATAGGTGCAGTTTTTTTAATTCCTTCCTTATCGGTAAAAACTAATTGATTATTATTCAAGTTTAAATGCCCTGCATTCTGTATGCAAAGAGTGCGCTTTATCATTTAATAATCTTATTAACAGTACCATCCATATTTATTTTTACTTTTATGGGTTGGTGCCTTTCCCAACTTCTTAAACTTTGTATTCTTAATTCTTCCTCGGGATTCTTAATAGTGGAAGCCAAGTGATGCCTGAATGTCAGGAAAATTCCTCCTTCTGTTGATGATATCTTCTGCACACGGTATAAATATTTGCTTAACTCTTCATAGGGGATTTTCATATCTTCGGATATATCGGAGGCATAAAGATAATTAAATATGAACATATCGTTTTCCTGCACGGTGGCAATTATTTGTGAACCATCAGGCGGAAGCTGATATAATGGCTGTTTGTGACGCAAGCGATTTACAGCATCCCAAAACTTGACCATCTCAAATTTTAGATTCCCTTCTACATCTTTGTAAATAATGCAATGATGATTATTTCTGGGATCAACATAGCAATTTATATTTGGCTTTAATTTAACAGCATTTCCCTTATATTCAAAAATTCTAACTGTATATACAGGAACAGGATCACCTCCTTTGCGATTTGGAAGCCGTATAGCAGGATTTTTATCCTTATCGAAAAAGAAGCCATTTGGGATATTATAAGGTTTTGAAATATCGATATTAAATACATTTTGAAGTCGGTTTTCAATTAGCTTCTTAATAGTAGTATCAACGATTTTCGCTACGTGTTTATGATCTTTTATTTCGGTAATATTACATCTTACATGATATTGTTGTGGTTTAATACCTGGCAGATATTTAGCAGCCGATACTATTTTACCTTCTCCCTGGTCAAGAATATAACCTCCATAGAATGTATCTTTGTGAAGTTGCCCTTTTACCGAATATCCTTTGGAAACATAAGTATCATGATTTTTACGAATTCTCTTATAAACAGGCACCAAAACTCTATAGTTAGTTCGATAAGATACCAAAATTTTTGAAATTGCTTCTTTTACAGCATTTTGAAAGTGTGGGTTAGGTTGTTCGAATTTGGGTTTTGGAGCCAAATTACGTTGTTTATTTTTGAGATTACCAAAATAAGTAGATAGTTTTTGATAGTAACTTGTAGTAGCAGAAGCAATTACAATGGCGTCAATGGCATGATGACGCTGGTCTTCACGATTTTTCTTCGGATCAATAATAATTTCTCCCGTCTCGGTATCCACCCTAATCAAACTTTCAATTATTTTTTCGTTATTATTTTTATCGATAATGGGCTTAGGATTTTCAATAGGTTGAAAATTAATGATTTCCTGTATTTTAAAATAAATAAAGTAACGCCCTGGTGCAACATCGGCTTTTAATTTCCAATTGTAGTCCATATCGGGACAAAATATGCCCTGGCTATCCACAGTTCCATTTAGTGTATAATAGTTTTCAGGAGGACGAGGTAAATTAAGTGCCGGTAAAAAATCAGCATTATTTACATCAAAGTCTAATAATGCAGTATAAAACCCGTTGATTAGTTGAGCTTCACAGGAATAAATGGATGATATAAATTTTTGATTTGAAACTCTACCTTGGATGCTTATTTTATTTTCATTCTTTCTATTATCATTAATATCATTTTGTTTGATTTCAGCTTTGATTACAGGAATTATAGCCCAATAATATCCATCTTCTATTATTTTGTTCGTATTGAAATTAATTCCATGACTTTCGTTAATGAATCTTTTTTTCTTGAGATTACCCTTAATAATTATTACATTTTCGCTAATTTGGGGTTGAGGAGTAAACCTTGGAATGAATTCCTGTGCAGCCTGAGCTTTTATAAAGGCCCAATATTTCCCAGTTTCAAAGCCATTTGCAGGAATTTTTAGTGAGGCATAGTATTTACTATCTGATTCAAAATAGAATTTATTCCCAGTCTCTTTTTTTATTTCACCAGGTATGGCTAACTCATTATCCATTGGTATGGGTTTGAAATTTATTTTTGGGATGGCTTTTTTAACATGATTGTTTTCATCAACGATAAGATAATGAATAGTTGGTTCGCTTTCGTTTATATTTAAATCATTCAAGGGAATATCGGTTATAGGTTCACTAAGAATATCGTTTAGTCCCCATAATCGGCGTAAATCGGCTATAAGTTGGCCAGGGAATGACCTAACGTCGTCGCATATTTCCCTTAAGATTTGTACTGATTTTTTGCTGATATAACGTGTGTCGTTGAGTTGTCGTTGAATAAAATCGTCAAGCATAGCGGGTTTTTTTGAAGTAAAACGCCTTGCTTTTTTATAGGGCAAGATTTGGAAGACTCTTTGCTCGATTTCTTCCCATGAATCAGCATTCCATAAAGATTTACTACTGTTTTTTAAATAAAACTGATAAGGTGTCAATTCACCTTTCGAACGATTGAAATTGGCTTCACATAGAGTTTTATTTCCGAATGAATCGTCTAAACTAACGGAATAGGGTATAATATGTTCAATTTGGAAAAAATTATGAGGCCCAAGCAAATCGGAAAGGCGAATGGTTTTACCCGTATAGGGACAGATTACGATACCATTTTTCTGTTCGATTTCACTATAAAGTAGATACTTAATGATGTTATCACGTGAAGGTTTTAAGCCTGCTTCAATGATTCTTTCGCGAGCTTCCTTATTTTTTTGTTCATTAATTGCATTTTCTTTTCTGATTTCCTGTCGCCTTTTTTTATTGTTTTTCAAATCGCGTCCAACCTCAACATGGATGCGATCAAAACAGAAATCTGGCCCAAATTCGGGCATACTACGATATTTTTTCAGTAGATAATTTACGAGCCGGCGCATTTCATTTAGCCCAATTTGGACAAGTGGATTTCTTAAATTCTCGACAGGTGAAATGTAATCTCCCTTTTTCTCTGGACCTACCTCCCGACTGGGATGGTATAATTTTAAAAAGGCTTTATCATTAGGGTTAAATCCAAAATTATTAACAGTGCTCGAAAGGTATTCTTTTATATTCTGAATAATTTCGCCTTCATGATATTTTTTGCCATTGCAAAGATCTTTGATAAATTGTTCTATATCACTATGATAATCTTTAAAATATTCCCATCTGCTGCCAAAAGTGTTTTTGATCCCTCCAAGCAAGACGGCTTGTTGAAAAATAAATCCCTTTTCAAGGAAAGGCAGTATGTTATGAATAGCTTTTAATGAGATTGATGCATACCCATCTTCAAGTGTAATTTTTGCGCTTTTTTGGGCTTTTTCTTCAGTGAAATGGTATTTTTTTATGAGCCGTTGGGTCAAAAGTTCTTCATCTTCAAAAAACATGAAATCATGCCATATTTCATGTTTATTCTGCACCCATATTTCAGTAGGAAACAAACTTTTTAATTTTTTTATAGTAGGACATCCAGAAACTTTTTGGTCTGCATCGTAATTGAAATATTCATTTTGCAGCTTTAAGGCATCAATAATAACTTTAAAGTCGAAAACTTTATCCTGATATGATATTACATTTAAAACAGTTTGCCGCTGACTAGCATCAAGCGGTTGTTCCTTTCGACCGTATCGTATATTATTTATCAATTGCCATGCTCTATATAGTTCGAAATCAGGATGAGAAATTGGACAAGGGGTAGGCCCGGTTTCTATCCATTTGTTGGTAGTTTTATCAAACATTATTCTCTTTTCGAAAGTACATTTTGACAAAAGATGTTTTTGTGATCTTAATGGCCGTTGCCAGAATAAAAGACTATCCTGACTTCTATATAATATTTCATGAGTTTCGTCATTAATTTCGATTCGTCCCCCAAAAAGAGTTTTTAAGGAGATCTGTTGTGCAACTTTTATGGTTTTCCCAGTAATAGTAACATTCTCAATGCCATATTGCAAGTAAATTTTATTGATTCTTTGCTTATTTCTTTCAGAATCATTATTCCCAGAAAGATGAAAGGATTTGAATATCGTAACAGTTTTATCATTTAATCCTAAATGTGGAGCTTGTTTTTCCCAAATAGCATGAAATTCCTTAACATACATTTCTCTTAAGGTATATCGGTTACGGGCTCTTAGCGGACGTCTATTCTCATCAGTTCTGTAGATATAAGTCTGATGCTCGGGAAGAATCATTTCATACAAAGTAGTTCCAAGAGTTTTATTATAACCAATTTCTTTCTCGGTCTCGAGTATACCAATGGTATTATTTTCCCCTTGATAAATCTTTCCTGAATCTTTTCCTTTTCGACTACTGTAAAAACCCCTTCTCTGAATAAAATGATAAAAGATTCTTCCGAGTTGTTCTAAGCTTAAATCTTCTTCTAATGCTTTTTTCCGCAATGCGTAAGGATTCATTTTCAACCATTCTATAAACTCAGGATCATTTGGAAACTTTCTTCCATCCGATTTCAATTCATTGTTCCAATTTTTCCATTTTTTCAATGAGTTTAATGATAAGGGGCACATTTTAAGAGGGATCAATGTCTCAAGTAATTTGATCTTACTTAATCTTTTTCTGTAATAATGTCTCCTGAGTTGTCTTTTTTCTCTTCTCTGTGCATTTTTTGAAGTCTCTTTTTCCCCCTGTCCTAAATTTTCTACTCCTTCAGGGAAAATTCTAACCCCGCAGTCAATAATTGACGCTTTTTCATCATCTACAACTGCCCATCCAATGCTATTGACTCCTAAATCGAGTCCAAGGATTTTGCTCATAATTGATTAATTTTTAAATTATTAGATTTAATTTTAGATTTCTGAGTGTGGTTTGTCCAGTTAATACCTTTGTTTTCCTTAGAAGATGGGTTAAAATTAAATATTTTTTATGAAAGTGTTGCATAATAAAAAAGTTGTATCTTTGTTGACGAAGATTATTCCAATCTTATCTTATCACAACAAGGCTATATGCCGAAGGACTTAGTCCTATGCCCCTGCTTCGGTAGGGGTTTTTTTAGTTTGTGACTTTATCCTTTCCATTTGATCCTACCGGTTAAGTCGGAGATTTATTGATTTAATAAAATCAGTAATCTTCGTGTCGTAGCTCATTTATTAAATTTCTATAAAGGTAGCACAAATGTCTTCGTCAAAGATGTTTTTTTGCAAAATTGTCCGGAATCTCTTTGTTTTGCAGAAATTCAGGGTTAGATGTTAATAGATAAGGATGAACCAATTTGCTGTTATTTCGAGAATCTTTCGAGATTTGACGGGGAAATTCTGCATTTTGTTTCCACACGAAGGTTTCTAAAAGATCAGCAGTTTTCCATTTCCTTCAATGGTTCTTTGTCGAAAGATAGAGTAAGAGTAAACCGAAAAGTCCTTTTCTCGAAATTTGGACTCGATGTGAGTAGTTCTGTGTTTACCACACAGGTTCATGGAAACAAGGTGGAGCGCATTTCAATAAAAGAGAAGGGCAGGGGTGTCAACGAAGTTTTAAAAACCTGCCTTGGCAGCGATGGCATGATAACGCAACATCAGGAGATTTGTCTGGTTATTCAAATGGCTGATTGCGTTCCCCTGTTATTTTTTGATCCTATAAAAAAGGTTATAGCTACTGCCCACGCTGGTTGGAGAGGAACTGTAATGAAAATTGGCGCAAAAGTTATCGAAGAGTTTCGTAATGTTTACGATTCGGACCCGGCAGATATTTTGGCAGGCATTGGGCCATCCATCGGGCCATGTTGCTATGAAGTAGGGAATGAGGTCATAAGCAAAGTGGAAGAAGCCTTTCGTGATACCAAAGGCATTTTGCTGAATCATCCCAAATTTTCTCGGCCCGTATTCGACTTATGGGAAGCCAATCGAAGAATTTTGATAGAAAAAGGCATAAATCCCCGCAATATCGAAATGGCGAACCTTTGCACGCGTTGTCATTCAGATATGTTTTTCTCGGCTCGTGCTGGCGATGAAGGCCGTTTTGGTTCTTTCATTATGTTGAAATAAATATTTCAATCAAGGGAAAACAGCAGAATGTTTAGACCGAGTGATGAAAATCTCTATTTTTGCAACATGAACCAACATTTTACAAACCCAAATTAATAAGCGATGAGAAAAATTTTACTTTCTGTATTATTGATGTCTTTGGGAGGCTGGTTATCAGCTCAGAGTCTTCAGCTTAAAACCTTGGATGGAAAGTTGATTGCCAATGATGCTACTCTTTATTGGGGTGGATTGCCCACCGAATATATGGTGGCCAGAATTTTGGTAAGCAATACTTCTACCGAGGCAAAGAATGTTTTCGTGAAGAAGTATGAGGAATTTGCCGCCAAGGATTCTACTGCAACTTTTTGCTGGGGAGCTTGTTTCCCATGGTTTGTCAACGTAAGTCCCGAAGGCATTGTGATTGATGCTGGAGGCACTTCTACTGATTTTACGGCCGATTATGATGCCGGTGGCGTACTGGGTCATACACGGCTGAAGTTTACTTTTTTTGTGGAAAATAATCCCAACGACAGCGTTTCGTTTCGTGTAGAATTTTCGCCTTCCTACCTTAGTCTGAGAAACACAGAAGATTCCATTCCTACTGCTTCTGTTCTGAATGTTGTGGGCTCATATACGGAGGTGATACAATATGATTTGATATTGACCAATCACAGCAAAGAAACGAAGAATGTGAGCATGCACAAGATTCATCTGTCGGTGATTGAGGGTACTGAGATGTATTTTTGTTGGGGAGATTGTTATCCACCCGATGTATTTGAACTTCCCGAACCCATGGTTATGGCTGCTGGAGAATCATCTCAAGGGCTGAGTGTGGATTATGACCCAAAATCGCATTCGGGAACATCAACCATAACCTATGTATTTTATGATTTTGATCATCCCGCTGATTCGGTTTGGGTTGATTTTGCCTTCGATGGTCAGGCCGCCGGAATCGATTATCTCGCCTCGGATATTTTGAAGATTTCTTACAGAGCTTTTAGTCATGAACTTTTCATCGAATGGGAAAACGAAATTTCATATGGCAGTAAAAATCTTCAAGTAATTGATATGAGCGGAAAGGTTGTTTTTACAAAAACCTTATCCAGCAATAGCAGGCAGCAAACTATTACACTTCCTTATCTTTCTCAGGGCATATATATGATTGTAATAAATTTGCCAGACGGAATGGTTTATCGAAATAAATTCCTTATTAGTCGTTAAATAATTTTTTATCGTATATTTTTAAGGCTGCCGGAGTTTTAAATTTTTAAATATTCGGCAGTTTTTTTGTTTTTTTAAGGAAACTTCTTTCAAAAAAATTATTTTTGCTTTAGGATATAAATTTTGATTGGTATAAAACATGAAACCACAGGGAAAAGCGAGTCGGGAAGAGATTTTGGAAGCCGCCCGCAAGGTTTTTATAGAGAATGGTTACGATGGGGCCCGCATGCAGGAAATTGCCGATGAGGCAGGGGTAAATAAAGCCCTTATTCATTATTATTTTCGGTCGAAGGAAGAACTTTTTCAGGAAGTTTTTTTAGAGGCCTTTATTAAGGTAGTTCCCTCGGTGATGGTGATTTTAAACTCCGACGAGCCATTGTTCAAGAAAATCGAACAGTTTGTTTCGAAATATCTCGACACTTTGAATGAAAATCCATTGATTCCGGGATTTATACTTCACGAACTTGCTCATGGCCGCCAGCATATCGATGCCTTGATCAGAGGGACAGGACTAAATCCTCAGTTTTTTATCAATCAAATATACAGAGAAATTGACGCGGGGAAAATCAAAAACTGCGATCCAACCCAGCTCATCATTAATATCCTTTCCTTGTGTATTTTTCCTTTTGTTGCTCAGCCTATTTTGAAGGGTGTATTCTTTCGTAACCGGGAAGATGATTACGCGCGATTTATGCTGGAACGCAAGTCGGATGTTGTCAGGTTTATCATTGCCTCCATCCGTAAACAGCAGGAAGAAAGTTGATTTGAGTTTTTTGGCCGATGTTTCCTCTAAAGAGTTATTCTTTGGGAGTGAGTTGTCGATAAAAACCTGTTATTATTTAGGGGCTTTGAGCAATAACCAGATAGCTATAATTCCAAAAAAGATATTAGGAAGCCAGGTAGCCAGCATGGGCGCCATATTTCCATAAACCGAGAATTGAGTAGTGATCTGCATGAACAGAATATAAGTAAAAGTAATGCCAATACCGATACCCAGGTGCATACCTGTTCCTCCTCTAACTTTTCTGCTCGACAGTGCCATACCAATCAATGTAAGTATGATGGCCGATATAGGTTCGGCTATACGTTTGTGCATCTCCGTCTCGTAATATTTTATCGTACTGCTTCCTTTGAGTTTTTCTCTCTCGATGAACGCCTTCAACTCATTGAAATTCATTATCTTCATGTCTTCCTTGTCCACTATGATTTCTGTGGGGCGAAGATTGAGAGTAGTGTCCTTTTGGCTTCCAAATACCAGGCTTTGCTCAAAGGTAGCTGTATCGATAAAGCGTTCGGTGTAATTGATGATGTGCCATTTCGATTTTATTGAATCCCATTTTATCTGATCGCTCATGAGTTTGTAGCTGAGTTTACTGTTTTCTATTCTTTCGATGGTAAAGCGGTAACCGTTTTTTCTGGCATTGTCCCATGATTCGAAGTAAACGAATACACCGGGTTCGATTTGTAAGTGAAGATTGAGGGATTTGCTTCGGAGAGGATTCTTGATATATTGTTTTTCGAAGTCTCTAAGCTTGATGTTTGTATGGGGAATGAGGAAATTAGAGAAATAGAGTGTAAGAATGACGAGGAATGTTGCAGAGATCAAATATGGTTTGAGCAGTCGAAAGAAATTGATTCCGCTACTGAGCATTGCAATGATTTCGGAGCGTTCGGCAAGTCGTGATGTAAAAAAAATGACGGCAATAAAGGTGAAGAGCGAACTGAAAAGATTGATAAAATAGGGAATGAAATTCAGGTAATAATCGAAGATGATAGCTCGCAGAGGTGCTCGTCGGGTTAAGAAATCATCGATTTTTTCGGAAACATCGAAAACGACGACGATAATGATGAGCAGGCCAATAGAATAGAAAAATGTTCCGAGGAATTTTCGGATAATATAACGATCGATTACGGTGAGTCGGAATGATATAAAATTTTTCCTCATGAATATGGGATACAAAGTGCGAATTTACAATCTTTGACTCAATCGGGGGATCATCAGGTTTTTCCATTCTCCGAAATCGCCTTTCATGATATGTTTTCTCGATTCTTCCATCAGCCAGTGGTAAAAGCGAAGGTTATGAAGGCTTGCGACCATGGGGCCGAGAATTTCGCCAGTTACGAAAAGATGACGCAGATAAGCGCGAGAATACAAGTGATCTACAAAGGAAGTGCCTTCTTGGTCTATTTGGCTAAAATCGTTTTTCCATTTTTCGTTTTTAATGTTGATGATGCCCTCCAAAGTAAATAACTGTCCATTGCGGCCGTTGCGGGTAGGAAGTACACAATCGAACAGGTCGATGCCCAGTGCTATGCTTTCGAGAATATTGGCCGGAGTGCCAACTCCCATCAAATATCGTGGCTTATCGGATGGTAGAATTTGGCAGACTTTTTCGGTAAGTTGATACATTATTTCGGCAGGTTCGCCTACCGACAAGCCTCCTATGGCATTCCCCGGAGCATTTTTCGAAGCAATGTATTCGGCCGATTGCAGGCGAAGGTCTTCGTAAACACTTCCTTGAACAATGGGAAATAAACTTTGGTCGTAATGGTATTCGGGCTGGGTTTCGTTAAATCTTTTCAAGCAGCGGTCGAGCCATGAATGTGTTAGTTGCAAGCTTTTCGAGGCATAATCGTAGGAGCATGGATAAGGAGTGCATTCGTCAAAAGCCATGAGAATATCGGCACCAATAATTCTCTGAATATCAATAACCCTTTCGGGAGTAAATAGATGGCGAGAACCGTCGATATGCGATTGAAAAACTACACCTTCTGGAGTGAGCTTACGGCGCAAAGCCAGGCTATAAACTTGATATCCTCCGCTATCGGTCAGTATAGCACCATTCCAGCTGCTGAATCTATGCAGACCTCCTGCTTTCTTCAAAACCTCGAGCCCTGGCCTTAAATATAAATGATAGGTGTTGCCTAAAATAATAAGGGCAGAGGTATCTTCGAAAAGATCTTTTGCATGAACGGCTTTTACGCTGCCCGCTGTTCCTACAGGCATAAACGCCGGAGTTAACACGAGTCCGTTATCTGTATCCAAACATCCAGTTCGTGCTTGGGTTTGACGATCAGTAAATTTTATGTTAAATTTTATCAAAACAGACATTTATTTTAAGGCTGCAAAATTAATGTTTACGTGTCTTTTTATCGAAAGTGGTTTCCCAAGCGGTGTAACTTATCAACAAATTGTTCATAATTTTGGAGGGAGTTTTCATTTTCCAGCAACGGCTTTTGAATAATTTTGCAGCAATCATCATACTCCGTCTTATGGATTTTAATAACCTTCCCCAACTTCCTTATTTCTGGCTCTTTATTATTTATTCAAGTGTAATTATTATCCAGCTTTTCTATTATTGGGGTATATTCATTCGTTTGGCCTTCCACAATTATAGACCTGCTATTATTGAGCAATGGCCGGAGGTGTCTGTAGTAATTTGCGCCCGAAACGAATACGAAAATCTGAAAAAGAATCTGCCTTATATTTTAAATCAGGAGTATCCTGTTTTCGAGGTGGTTGTGGTAAATCATACCAGTGATGACGATAGCCTTTATTTGTTGAGGAATTTTCAGAAAGAATACCCTAATCTTTCGATTGTGAATATCGAAAAAGACCTGAATTTTTTCTCGGGCAAGAAATTTCCATTAAGCATTGGTATAAAATCGGCAAAACATGAAATTATACTGCTTACGGATGCCGATTGTCGTCCCGCTTCCGCCCAGTGGATCAAGACCATGGTATCGGCTTATACCCATGAAACCTCGGTCGTTTTGGGATATAGTGGCTTTTACGAAACCAAGGGACTCGGGAATATCATTCAGCGTTTCAATGCCTTCCATACGGCTTTGCAGTATCTTTCGCTGGCCATGGCAGGGATGCCCTATATGGGAGTGGGTCGCAATTTGAGCTATAAGAAATCGCTGTTTTATCAGGTAAACGGTTTTATTTCGCATTATTCTCTCGAGTCTGGCGACGATGATTTATTCATCAATCAGGTAGCTACGAAGAGCAATACTCGTTGCAGTCTCGACTCTGCTTCGTTTACCTTTTCGTCAGCCAAGAAAAACTTCAGGGAATGGATTCGACAAAAACGCAGGCACCTGACTACAGGCCTGCATTATAAACCTTGGCATAAATTCGTGCTGGGCTTATATTCCCTGAGTCAATTCCTCGTATTTTTCTTTTTCATTATTTTGTTATTGCTCGGATTTCCATGGCCATTAGTAGTTTCAATGTTCATATTACGCCTAATAAGCCAGTTAGTTATCTATGGCAATGCCATGAAAAAACTTCAAACAGGTAAATTATTGTTAATTTCGCCAATTCTGGAATTCATCGAAATGATCGTACTCCATTACGTGGTATTGACCAATCGTTTTGTTAAAAGAAAGCAATGGAAATAAGTACAGAATTCACCGAAAAGGCCAATCGAGATTATCAATGGATACAGCAAGCCTTGCATGGGGGCGACCAGCGTGCTTATGCAAAATTAATGGACAATTACCGCGAATCGTTGTATTATCTTATGCTGAAAATGACCAACGATGTGGACGATGCCGAAGATATGATGATGGAAGCTTTTAGCAAGGCATTTAAAAATCTCCACCAGTATACTCCTATCTATGCATTTAGTACCTGGCTTTTTAGGATTGCTGCCAACAATTGCATCGATTTCATGAGGAAGAAGAAGAATACCTTGTCGCTGGATGCTTCTAATTATACTTATAATTGTGATGATACGGGTTTTGATCAACTTTCGTGGGGTTTACCCGATGACTGCCTTGACCCCGAACAAGCTCTCATGAAAAAACAATCCAATCAATTTCTCCGTGAGATAGTCGATCAACTTAAACCAAGGTATAAACGCTTGGTGCAGATGCGTTACTTTCAGGAAATGAGTTATGAAGAAATTTCGACTGAACTCAATATGCCCTTAGGTACGGTTAAAGCTCAACTCTTCAGAGCTAGAGCACTTTTATCGGGCATCCTGAGTCAAGTAAAACATATACCGTAATTTAACGAATTTTTTTATTTTTACGATTCGAATCAATTGCATTATCATTATGGATAACACCGAATTCAAGAATCAAATTCTGCAGGGTATTCCGGATGAACTCCCTTTGCCCAAACCTTACGATCCTAACATAAATCATGCTCCAAAGCGTAAGGATATATTAACCAAGGAAGAAAAGAAATTAGCCGTTCGTAATGCGCTACGATATTTTCCAGCAAAGCATCATGCTGTTCTGGCGAAAGAATTTGCCGAAGAATTGAAGCATTATGGCCGAATTTACATGTACCGTTTTCGTCCTGATTATAGAATTTATGCTCGCCCTATCTGGGAATATCCTGCTCAAACTCCTCAGGCTGCCGCCATCATGCTGATGATTCAGAACAATTTGGATGAAGCCGTAGCCCAGCATCCTCACGAATTGATCATCTACGGAGGCAATGGAGCTATTTTTCAGAATTGGGCACAATATCTCCTCACCATGAAATATCTGGCTACTATGACCGATTATCAGACTTTGGTGATGTATTCGGGACATCCTTTGGGATTGTTCCCTTCTCATCCTGAAGCACCTCGCGTAGTAGTTACCAATGGAATGGTTGTGCCCAACTATTCCAGTCCTGACCATTGGGAAAAATTCAATGCACTTGGAGTATCCCAATATGGGCAGATGACCGCCGGTTCATACATGTATATTGGTCCTCAGGGAATTGTGCATGGTACAACGATTACCATTATGAATGCCAGCCGGAAAATATCTCGTAAAGATTCGGCTTCAGAAATGAAATTATTTGTTTCGAGTGGTTTGGGAGGCATGTCGGGTGCGCAACCAAAAGCAGGGAATATTGCAGGCGTAGTGAGCCTGGTGGCCGAAATCAATCCCAAGGCAGCTTACAAGCGTTTCAACCAAGGCTGGGTAGACGAAGTGATCGATGATGTAGAAAAGGCTATTCGAACTGCTTTGCATTGGAAAGAAATGGGTAAGCCTCATTCGATTGCTTATCTGGGGAATGTGGTCGATTTATGGGAAAGGCTTGCCATCGATGATATTCACGTAGATATTGGTTCCGATCAAACTTCTTTGCATAACCCCTTTGCAGGTGGTTATTATCCGGTCGGTCTTTCTTTCGAAGAATCACAGGAAATGATGGTTAGCCAGCCCGAAGTTTTCAAGGAAAAGGTAAAAGCGTCACTGCGCAAGCAAGTGGCAGCCATCAACAAAATTGCAGCTAATGGAATGTATTTCTTCGATTATGGCAATGCATTCTTATTGGAATCGGGCAGGGCAGGAGCCGATATCTTCAATGCAAGTGGAAATTTTATTTATCCTTCGTATGTTCAAGATATTATGGGGCCATTGTATTTCGATTATGGTTTTGGTCCGTTTCGTTGGGTGTGCACCAGTGGCAATCCGGCCGATCTGGACAAAACCGATCAGATTGCCGGAGATATTTTCGAAAAAATGCTCACAGATGCTCCTGTCGAGATTCAGCAACAGTTGAAGGACAATCTTTTATGGATACGTCAAGCAAAAACCAATAATCTTGTGGTAGGTTCTCAGGCCAGGATCTTATATGCCGATGCCGAAGGGCGCATTCGTATTTCGGAAGCCTTCAATCAGGCCATCGCCAGAGGAGAAATTTCGGCTGCCATAGTTCTAGGACGAGATCATCACGATGTTTCGGGTACTGATTCTCCCTTCAGGGAAACTTCGAACATCTATGATGGTTCATCATTTACGGCCGATATGGCTGTACAGAATATGGCAGGAGATTCTTTCAGAGGTGCCACTTGGGTTTCGCTTCACAATGGCGGAGGTGTTGGCTGGGGTGAAGCCATTAATGGAGGTTTTGGCCTTGTTCTCGATGGAACGGCTGAAGCCCAGCACCGTCTTAGATCCATGCTCTTCTGGGATGTAAACAATGGCATTGCACGGCGTTCATGGGCACGTAACCAGGGCGCTATGCTCACTATCCAAAAAACCATGCAGCATGAACCCCACTTGAAAGTTACGCTTCCTAATCTGGTCGATGATAACCTGATCGAAACTCTCGATTTTTGAAATTTTTCTTTTACTCTCAAGCTACAACCTATGAAGATAGCAGGCATCATTCCTGCAAGATATGCTTCGACAAGATTTCCGGGTAAACCTCTGGCTGATATCAAAGGCAAAAGCATGATAATGCGAGTTTATGAACAAGCTGCAAAAGTGCAAAAACTCGATGAGGTTGTTGTGGCTACCGACGATCAACGCATTTTCAAACATGTAATCGAAAACGGTGGCAAGGCCGTGATGACTTCTCCTGATCATCCCAGTGGAACCTCTCGCTGTGCCGAAGCAATCAAACTTATCAGTCGGAATGATCACTTCGATTCAGTAATAAATATTCAGGGTGATGAGCCTTTTATACGGCCCGAACAGATTGGAAGAGTTGCCCAACTGCTCTGTCGCAATGAAGTACAAATAGCCAGTTTATACAAGAAGATTACTACGGCAACCGACTTATTCGATCCAAATATAGTCAAAGCCATTGTTTCTAATCAGGGAAAGGCTTTATATTTCTCGCGCCAAGCGGTTCCATTCGTTAGAAATGTGTCAATGGAAAAATGGCTCGAATTGACTGTTTTTTACAAGCATATCGGCATATATGGATATAGAGTTGATACTCTATTCCAAATCATTCAATTACCCGAATCGCCATTAGAAAAGGCTGAATTACTGGAACAGCTTCGATGGCTTTATCACGGTTTCGACATTTACATGGAGGAAACTCATTTCGAGAGTTTTTCGATTGATACTCCCGAAGACTTATCAAAATTTATGAACAATTTGTAAATCTCCCGAGAAGTTTTTTTAAATTTGTGAGCAAAGATTTCAAATTCTTTTATGGAAGAAGGAGAACTTTATACTGAAATAACGAAATTAATTGTCGATTTGTTACCATCGAGCGGATGTATGATTATTCCAGATGTGGGTGGTTTTATTACCTACAATGTTTCTGCTCGAATCGATCAGACATCGAATCGTATTTATCCACCTTCGGGAAGGGTTGGTTTCAATTCTGCTTTAAAGGTAAATGACGGGCTTCTGGCATCTCATTATGCACTGCTTAAGGGAATCAGTTATCCACAGGCTCTCGATAAGATTCAGCGATTTACATTTTACTGTATTTCTGAGCTGAATGCGGGAAAAATTCTGCATTTCGCTTCATTGGGCAATTTGCGACATGACAATACGAAGAATTTAATTTTCGAACCCGATCCTCATACCAATTTTCTCGATGATGCCTTTGGCCTTGCTCCCGTGTCGGCAATGCCGGTTCGCAGAAAACTTGCAGAAGTCGGCTCGATGGCTCACAATAGAAAACATTTCTCCCGATTTCGGACACATAATGTTGCAGAAGGACTGAAATGGACACTTATGATATTGCCTATATTACTGCTGGCACTGTATTCAGTTTATCAAACAGGCGTCCTCGATGGCGTTGTCAATTACTCTTCGTTAGGTGGAAACATTTCTCAACAACCCATCGACGAAAAAGCAATTTCAAACCCATATACCATTGAACCGAGAATTCCTCATATAGAAAAGAAGTTTCAACCCGAAGAATATTCACTCAATAGAATTCATGATGCTTTTACAGATACTGTTTTCCCAGTAATCGTGCTCAATGCTGATATAATGCGTATTTCATCTTCGAAGGAAAAATCACAGGATCGTTTTGACGAATACAATGCCAAAGTATCGGTAACAGACGAAAATTCTATGGCATCTTCGCAGCGATTCCATCTTATTGCCGGGTGTTTTAAAGACATCAATAATGCCTACCGGCTCAGGGACGAGCTCAGGCAAAAAGGGTTCGACGCAACTTTGGCAGGTACTTCTTCCTTGGGGCTTACAAGAGTGAGCATCGCTTCGTTTTTTTCGAAACAGGACGCTCAGCATGCACTCAACGAATTCAAAACAAAATCATTTCAAGATTTGTGGATTTTGAAGATTTGATTCTTCCGAAGATTTTTAGAGAAATGGCCATCTTTTTGAAGAAGAATCGAATTTTTATATAATAAAAACGTAAACAACGCCTTATCGAAGCATTTTATCGAGTGAAGTCCGGCAAATGACGATTGAAATTTTATTGCATTGGATGAGCGGCTAATTTTGCAATCTCTAATCTTTTTAAGTGTGGCAAAAAAGAAACGGATTTTTTGGGCTGAAAGCAAGAAACTTCCTCATTTTTTTGAGCCCGCATATTGTGAACTTATTGAAGGTTTTCGACTACGTGGGAATTGGTATCCTAGTTTTTTTTCGCGACCATCGCCTATATACCTCGAAGTGGGCTGTGGGAAAGCAGAGTATACGGTATTCAATGCAAGGAAATACCCTCTCAGAAATCATGTGGCTGTAGATATAAAGGGTGCCCGAATGTTCATAGGTGCCCGGCAATGCCTTCAGCTCGGCCTGACGAATGCCGCATTTGTCCGAACACAAGTGCAAAACCTTCATAAGATTTTTGCTCCCGGTGAAGTCAACGAAATATTTATCCCTTTCCCTGACCCCCAACCCAATAAACCTTCCGAACGCCATCGACTTACTTCTCCTCGATTCCTCGATACTTATGCTAATATACTCAACCCTGACCATGTTATTCACCTTAAAACCGACAACCTGTCTTTTTTTGAATATACCTTGAATGTGATTTCCAATGAAGGGCATAGACTGCTTTATGCCACCTACGATCTCTATTCATCTACAGATGATAATGATATCAAGCAGGTTCAAACTTTTTACGAAAAACAATGGCTTGCCTCGGGTGCTAAAATCCTTTATCTTCGATTTCAGCTCAAAGATGTACTGCTGAAGCCGAAAGAATAATCCTTCGACCATGATGTGAGTATTCCGACAAGCTTTTGCTATTTGTTTTTATGTCTTTGGCATTTCAACTCGTGAATATTTATAAATTTGGTGCATTAATGTTATTCGTGCTTTAATTACCTATGAATATCTATTTAAAATATTGCAAACGAATAAATTAACCTTTTATTTCCGGATAAGGATATATATTTTAAAATCTACCCATTAAAATTAAAATTCGATGAAAATCAAAAAGTTATTATTGATGAGCGTGGTGCTGCTGATTGTAGCAAGTAGCTGTCAAAGGAATCAGCCAAAACAAGATGAAACGAAGATGGCTGCTATGAAACAAAAAGTTGATGAATATGCTATTGTTCAATTAACCACTGATTTAGGTCAACTCACCGAAAAGGAAAGGCAGATACTTCCTTTGCTTTTTCAAGCCGCAGATATCATGGACGAGCTTTATTGGTTACAAACCTATGGGAATAAGGAAGAATTATTGCCAGGGCTCGATTCATTAACCAGGCGTTTTGCCGAGATCAATTATGGGCCATGGGATAGGCTTAATAATAATGAGCCTTTCATAGATGGAGTTAGTCCGAAACCTTTAGGGGCAAATTTCTATCCCCAGGATATGACCACAGAAGAATTCGAAAAATTGGCTGATCCTTCAAAAACGAGTTTATATACGATAATTCGACGTAACGCGAAAGGAGAATTGATTGTGATTCCTTATCGTGAGGCTTATAGTGACCAATTGACGAAAGCCTCGGCTTTACTGCTTGAGGCGGCTTCGTTAACCGAAGATTCTGGTTTGAAGAATTATTTACAACTCAGAGCTAAAGCACTAACCACCGATCATTATTATGAAAGTGATTTGGCGTGGATGGACATGAAAAACAATCATATCGATTTTATTCTTGGACCCATCGAAAACTATGAAGATCAGTTATTTGGATATAAAACTTCGTTTGAATCCTTCATACTGATAAAAGATCTGGAATGGACTAAGAATATCGAACATATCGTGACTTTATTGCCCAAACTTCAAAAATCTCTTTCCGTGCCTGAAGCCTATAAGGCTGAAACCCCTGCTTCATCTTCCGATCTGGGCGTTTACGATGCCATTTATTACGCTGGCGATTGTAATGCAGGAAGCAAGACCATAGCCATTAACCTCCCTAATGATCCTCAGATTCAGAAATTAAAGGGAAGTAGAAGACTGCAGCTAAAAAACACCATGCATGCCAAGTTCGATAAAATTTTATTACCCATTGCCACTTTGGTGCTCGATCCTTCCCAATTAAAATATGTCAGATTCGATGCTTTTTTCGAAAATGTCATGTTTCACGAGATTGCTCATGGGCTCGGCGTTCACCAAACCATAAAAGGGAACGCCGATGTCAGGGAAACCTTGAAAGACACATACAGTACACTTGAAGAAGCCAAGGCTGATATCACCGGTCTTCATTTGATAACTACCATGCATAACATGGGAGAAATGACCGACCGCGATCTGATGGAAAATTACGTTACTTTTCTTGCAGGGATTTTTCGTAGTGTGAGGTTCGGTGCCTCGAGCGCCCATGGCAAAGCTAATATGATTCAATTCAACTATTTTCTTCAAAATGAAGCCATAAAAATGGATCCCTCTACGGGCACATATAAGATCGATCTCGAAAAAATGAAAAAAGCTGTCAGCGATCTTTCGGGTATGATCATTCAAATTCAGGGAGATGGGGATTATCGGAAAGCTCAGCAATTGATTGCCGATATGGGAAACATTCCTCCTAAAATGCAGACTTCGCTCGATAAGATTGCTCAAGCTGGCATACCAAAGGATGTCGTATTCGAGCAAGGATTGAAGGTGGTAGGGCTTTAATTTAAAATCATTCAAAACTATACGTTTGGATTTAGTAAAAAGGATTAATTTTGCGGGTCGGAAAAGGAACTTTTCCGACCCGCATCTATTTATAATAAATCTTTAAACCTCACTAAATTATGAATAATCAAGATATAGAAAAAAAAGTCCGTAATGTAATAGATCAGATTCGTCCTTATCTGCAGCGCGATGGTGGTGATATAGAATTTTTAGACCTTACCGACGATATGCAGGTAAATGTAAAACTCGTTGGAGCTTGCGGCACCTGCCCTTTCAGTATCCTGACTCTGAAAAATGGAATTGAACAAGCTATGATAAAGGCAATCCCCGAAATCAAATCGGTCGAAGCCATCAATATAGAATAACAAATAAAAAATTTTTTCTATCGAAAATCAGTGAATCATATAAAAATCCATTTCTATGAAAAAAATTACATTCTGGGGTTTATCACTTATTCTTCTGATGCTGATGAGTTGCAAACACGAAAAGGTATATAATCAAATCGTGAAAGATGAAACTACCGGTAAGGATATTTATGTAGGCTATGTAAATGTTGAAGGCTTGAAAACCGAAATTTTCAAAGATTTCTATAATAATGGCTTGTATAACTACGAACCCAATGATTCATTAGTGCAAGCCCTGAAACCCTATTTGGATGATGTTACTTTCAGGGTCATCATGGGAACTTGGTGCACCGATACTCAGGAAGAAATTCCACGCCTTTTACATGTTCTTTATACAGCAGAGTATGATCCCTTGAATCCGGAAAAATTCGAAATGATTTGTGTTGACAGGAACAAAAAGGCTGGCAATATCAATGTGAAAAAGTACAATATCGAGAAGATTCCCACTATTATTTTGTATAAAAATGGAAAAGAAATCGGGCGCATAGTCGAAAGATTTACCAAACGACCCGAAGCCGACTTGCTCGATATTGTAAAACAGAATTAAATTGAAATGCAATTAGTTACAACTCGGGCTGAAGCCACGCAGTTTTCTCTTTCTGAACAATCGTTGGGGAAAAAGGTAGGATTTGTCCCAACGATGGGCGCTTTGCACCAGGGACATTTGTCTCTGGTTCATCAATCGATTCGACAAAACGACAGCACAATCGTTAGCATTTTTGTAAATCCAATCCAATTTAATAATGCTGACGACCTCAAGAAATATCCTCGTACGCTGGATAATGATCTCGAACTTCTTGAATCTGAGGGATGTAACATGGTTTTTGCACCTTCGGTCGAAGAAATGTATCCCCAAGTTCCGACCGAATCTTATTCGTTTGGATTGCTTGAACAAGTGATGGAAGGTTTTTATAGGCCAGGGCATTTTAATGGAGTTGCCATTGTAGTCAGGCGTTTATTCGATATTCTTCGGCCTCATCGAGCTTATTTCGGAGAAAAGGATTATCAGCAACTGGTCATCATCCGAAAGATGGTCGAGCAATTTCAATTACCCGTCGAAACTATAGGATGCCCCATCGTAAGAGAGCCCGATGGATTGGCCATGAGTTCGAGAAATCGGCGCCTTGCGGCTTCCGAAAGGGCTCAGGCTTCATTTATATATCAAAATCTCGTTTTTGCTCAGGGAAATGCTGGCAAATTGACGGTCAAAGATTTAAAAAACGAAATCATCCGCCGGTTTCAGAATCACCCATCTTTCAGGCTCGAATATTTCGAATTTTCTGATTCATCGAGCCTTCAGCCTGTCGATGACTGGAATGATGCTGCTAACATCAGGGCATTTATTGCAGTTTATCTCGGTGAGGTTCGTCTAATTGACAATATTGTATTAAAAGAAACTCGAGTTTGAGTTGAATAGGGTTGAAAAACCTTAAAAGATCCAGAATTAAATTTTGCTTGTTAATCTTATGATGATTGAAATATTGAAATCGAAAATCCATAGAGCTACGGTAACGGCTGCCGACTTGAACTATATTGGAAGCATTACCATTGATGAGGATTTGATGGATGCAGCCAATATTATCGAGAATGAAAGGGTTTTTATTTATAATATCAATAATGGCCAACGTTTCGAAACCTATGTAATAAAAGGGAAAAGAGGCAGTGGTGTAATAGCCATCAATGGTGCTGCTGCACGTATGGTAGCAGTGGGTGATCTGGTAATCATCGTTTCCTATGCGACTATAGATTTTGAAGAAGCAAAGAATTTCAAACCTACCATTATTTTTCCTGGTAAGAATAATCAATTGAATTGGTAATGAGGAAGAAATTACTGAACATTTTCCGTTTTCTGTTTTTCCTCAGTATAGGGATTTTTTTTATCTGGATTTTCGTACGCAACCTTACTGCTCAGGAACGCAGCGAAATTATCGCTTCATTTCGTAGAGCCAATTACTTCTGGATTGCAATTTCTATTTGTATAGGATTAGCCAGTCATGCTTCGAGGGCTCGACGTTGGGTCATCCTGATGGAACCCATGGGATACAAGCCCAAATATTCCAACGTTTTAATGGCAGTCTTTGTGGGCTATTTTGCCAATCTGGCACTTCCTCGCTTGGGTGAACTCGGCCGTTGCGGTGTGCTGGCACGTTACGAAAAAATCCCTTTCAATAAATCGCTCGGCACAGTCATCACCGAACGAACCCTCGATCTGATCGTTTTTATTCTTTTGTTCATTCTAAACCTTGTTCTGCAAATCGACCTCATTCGTCAGTATGTCAACGAAAAAATTTATACTCCATTGATGCATTCATTAGGATCGGTCGAAAACGTTGGTTTGTTGAAATGGGCTATTTTAGGCGCTTTTGTGCTTTTAATCGTTTTGCTGATTGTTTTTCGAAAAAAATTCTATCGTTTTAGATTTGTAAGAAAACTCAAGGATATGGGTAAAGGGGTATGGGATGGCATTTGGTCTATCTTAAAATTAAACCGGCCTATCGAATTTATTTTTCATACTCTGTTTATCTGGGTAGCATATTTTTTTATGTCGTGGATAGTTTTTCTAAGCTTACCCGAAACTTCCGGTTTAGGCTTAGGTGCTGGTTTGGCAGTGCTGGTATTTGGTTCGATAGGTATTATTCTGGTACAGGGCGGCATAGGTGTATATCCAGCTATCGTAGCCGAAACTCTGGTAATTTACGGCATCAGTTCCATTATTGGTTATGCCATGGGCTGGTTATTATGGGCAACGCAAACTATTATGCTCATAATAGCTGGTTTATCATCATTGATTCTATTACCCGTTAAAAATAAAGTATCGTATGGATTTAGAATATTTAATACAGAAGAAAGTATTTGATGCTGACTCGATCGAGCTGCAGCGTCTATTAGCTTACTGGCGATTCAAGAACTTTAAGATCGTTTTTACTAATGGCTGTTTCGATCTGGTTCATCTGGGCCACATCGATTATCTTATCCGGGCCGCCGATCTGGGAGATATTCTCGTTATTGGCCTCAACTCCAATGAAAGTGCCCGGCGTATTAAAGGCGAAGGCCGACCCATTATGGACCAGAAAAGCAGGTCATCGCTCTTGGCGAGTTTTATATTCGTCGATGCTGTAATTATTTTCGAGGAAGATACTCCTATCGAACTTATACGAACGATTCAACCCGATATTCTGGTAAAAGGAGCCGACTATAAACCCGAAAAAATTATTGGTTCCGACATAGTTACCGAAAATGGCGGTGAAGTGGTTACGCTTCCTCTTGTCGAAGGATATTCTACCAGCTTGATCGAGCAAAAGATTCGACAAAGCTCCTGAATTTTTTGTAATTTCGGTGGCAGATCGCCATAGAGCTGTTATGAGAATCAAAAGTGCATTTTTTTGCAGCAATTGTGGAACGGAATCTCCGAAATGGCTCGGGCGCTGCCCGGTTTGTGGAGAATGGAATACTTATGTGGAGGAAGTGATACATCGGCATAGTGATTCAATCGAAAAAAAATCTTCTTCTCATGGGGCAATTCATATCGACTCTATTCAAAATATCGAGCAGCCAAGAATTCCGACACATTACCCCGAATTCGACAGGGTATTAGGTGGAGGTTTCGTCCCTGGTTCAATTATCCTCATTGGAGGTGAACCTGGCATTGGTAAATCTACATTGTTGCTGCAAGTCGCACTCGACATGAAACAATATAAGATCATGTACGTATCGGGTGAGGAATCGGAGCTTCAATTGCATATACGTGCCGAACGGCTTCAGAAAAATGGTTCGCAATGTTACATTTTTACCGATTCAGACTTGGAAGAGGTTTTTCACCAAGCGGAACAACTTCAACCCGAAATCCTCATCATAGATTCTATTCAAACCCTACAAACCGATGTAATCGACAGCCCAGCAGGCAGTATTTCGCAGGTGCGTGAATGCACAGCCCAATTACAGAAATATGCCAAAACCACCAATGTTCCAGTGGTATTGATTGGTCATATTACAAAGGATGGAGCACTTGCAGGACCTAAGGTTCTGGAACATATTGTAGATACGGTTTTACAATTCGAAGGCGACCGCAATCATGGCTATCGCATTTTACGAACCATGAAAAATCGTTTTGGCTCGACCAATGAACTGGGAATTTTCGAGATGAATGCTAATGGACTTCGCCAGATCATCAATCCAGCCGAACTGCTTATTTCTCAGCATCCTGACGATATTTCAGGGATTGCTGTCGCTACCATCATCGAAGGATCAAGACCTATGTTAGCCGAAGTTCAGGCACTCGTGGCTACTTCGACTTTTGGTGTTCCACAGCGTTCATCGACCGGATTCGATTATCGCCGTATGAACATGATATTGGCAGTTCTTGAGAAACGTCTTGGATTTAGGTTTTCGAACAAGGATGTCTTTTTAAATGTAGCCGGAGGCATCCGCCTCGACGATACAGCCGCCGACCTTGCTATAGCCGCCGCCTTGCTTTCCTCTTCCGAAGATATTCCCTTGCCCATTCATTTATGCTTTGCTGCCGAAATGGGCCTTTCAGGCGAAATCAGACCCGTTACACGACTCGATGCCAGAATTGCAGAGGCTCAAAAAGCTGGCTTCAAAAAAATGATCATCTCCCGCTTTGCCTTGAAAAATTCTTACGATAAAAATAAAGAAATAGAAATTATTCCAGTGGATAGAATGGATGAAATGATTCGGTATATTTTTGGATGATGGTAGTTTTACAAGGGGGAAAATTATGCAAACCGAAAAACTCTTATTGATAGGATACGATGTTCAGGCCGAACGGAAAGAAATACTGAAACGCTACAAGCGTCTTTTGACTGCTTTCCATCCTAAACCTGAACAAGCAAAAGAAGATCTTGCCCTCATCAGAAAAGCCTTCGAAGTGGCGCTGGATGCCCATAAGGACATGAGGCGGAAAAGTGGCGAGCCTTATATTTATCATCCCTTGGAAGTTGCCCGCATTTGTGCCGAAGAAATCGGACTGGGAGCTACTTCTATTGCTGCTGCCTTGCTCCACGACGTTGTGGAAGACCGCTCCGACCTATATTCCGTTGAAGATATCCATCGACTCTTCGGAGATAAAATAGCTCGCATCTGCGAAGGTTTAACCAAAATCAAGGAAATTTTCGATCACACCCAACCTTCCGACCAAGCCGAACATTATCGCAAACTTCTGCTTACTCTTTCCGATGATGTAAGAGTAATCCTCATCAAATTGGCCGACCGGCTTCATAATATGCGCACCCTTCAATATATGCGGCCTGAAAAACAATTGAAGATTGCTGCCGAAACCACTTACCTCTTTGCACCATTGGCTCATCGACTAGGCCTTTACAGCATTAAGAGCGAAATGGAAGACCTCGCCCTCAAATTTACCGAACCCGAAATATATAAAGAAATTTCACGACGCATGGCCGAATCCGACCCCGTCCGAGCCAACTTCGCCGAAGAATTTATCAAACCCATCGAAAAAGACCTCAAAGAAAAAGGGTTCAGATATAGAATCATGAGACGAAACAAATCAGTCTATTCTATCTGGACCAAGATGAAAAAAAAACATATCCCCTTCGATGAAGTTTACGATGTATTCGCCATACGCATTATTCTGGATGTGCCCATTAATGACGAAAGATCTGCATGCTGGCAGGCTTATTCCATTGTTACTTCTCATTACCGTCCGAAACCCGACCGTTTGAGAGACTGGATTTCCATTCCACGCGCCAATGGCTATCAAGCATTGCATACAACAGTGATGAGCAAAGAGGGCAAATGGGTCGAAGTACAGATTCGTAGCGAACGTATGGACGAAATTGCTGAAAAAGGATATGCCGCACATTGGAAATATAAAGGACAGTATTACGATGATAAGAACATCGACAATTGGCTCGATCGTATACGTGATATGCTTCAAAATGGAGAAGCAGGAGCTCTTGATTTTCTCGAAGATGTGCAAGGTTACCTTTTTTCGAGCGAAATCTTCGTGTTCAAATTGGATGGAGAACTTCGTATTTTGCCCGCCGGCAGCACCGTCCTTGACTTTGCATATGCAATCAATCCCGATGAGGGAAACCATTGCATAGGGGCCAATGTAAATCATAAACTCCAAAACCGTTTTTATGAGCTAAAGAGTGGCGACCAAATCGAGATTTTGACTTCGAAAATTCAGGAACCATCGGAAGATTGGTTAGACCACGTAAAGACTTCAAGGGCAAAAACAAGAATTCGGGAATATATCCGAGAAAAAAAGAAAAAATTTTATAACGTGGGCGAACAAAAAGTCCTCCAAATATTTAACAAACTCAATATCCCTTTTACAGATGAAAAATTGAACGAATTACTGCAAAAAACCAACCGGGCAAATACACTCGATCTTTATTATGATGTCGCCCAGGGAATACTCGATCCCAAGTATATTTCGTCTATCATGGCACCCCCCAGTCGTAGCTGGTTCTCTCTTAACCCGTTTCATCGCAGCAAACACAATCCCAATAGCTCCTTGTCGTTTGAAATCATTCATCACTTACGTAAAAATTCCGAACTTCAACTTCTCGACAGTAATCTCGATCAAGTTAAATATATTGTGGCAGATTGCTGTAAACCAATCCCTGGCGACGATGTCATCGGTTATATCGACCATCATCAGGGCGTAGTGATCCACAGAGCACAATGCATCGAGGCTGTCCATTTGATGTCGACATTTAGCCATAACGTGGTGAAAGTAAAATGGACAGAAGAATTGAACCTTTCGGTGATGACAGGCATTAAGCTCGATGCCATCGATCGGAAAGGCCTTTTACATGAATTATCTGAACTTATTTCCAACGAAATGGATATCAATATTAAATCAATTCACTTTGAAAGCGATAATGGAGTTTCGGAGGGTATCTTCTTTCTGTATGTTGTGAATGTAGATCAACTCAATAATTTAATAAATAAATTGAAAAAGGTTAATGGAGTTCAAAGCGTTACACGAATCGACAATTATTCACCTTTATAGTCAATCTGAACCAGGATGAAAATTATTTAAAATTAGTTTTAATAAAAATAGTAACTTTGGTTTTTTAATGAATTTGTAATTGATTAAGATAGAACATCCATTGTAATATTTATCGGGTTATGAATCAAAAGAATGCTAATAAAGCCACTTTAGAAACAGTTCAGAATTTCTTTGCGGAATATTTACAGCAGAAAGGACATCGAAGGACTCCCGAACGTTTTGCCATTTTGAGGGAAATTTATTTAACCGATGGTCATTTCGACATAGAATCACTCTATCTGCACATGAAGCGGAATAAATATCAAGTTAGCCGTGCAACTCTCTATAATACAATGGATTTATTACTCGATTGCGGCCTGGTTTCGAAGCATCAATTTGGCTCTGCTTCTGCAGTATATGAAAAATCCTTCAAATTTCAGCAGCATGACCATGTAATTTGCTATCAAGACGGCGAGGTGAAAGAAGTACTCGAGTTTTGCGACCCTCGTATCATCGAAATTCAGAAAGACGTTGAGCGTCTATTAGACGTTGAAATTGATGGACATTCCCTTATTTTTTTCGGAAAACGCAAACAAGCAGAAAACTAATCTTAACTTTTCTTATTTTTGTGAGTATTGTTGCGGGATGATCTCATCATTATCCAATAAAATCTTCCCGATTTCAAAAAAATGAAAGAAAGGAAGTTATATTCTTTTTGTCCTTACTAACTTTAAAAAAAATCGGAATAGTATTTTGCATATACAAACATTATTCAACCTATAAATTATCGATCATGAAAGTGGATGTATTAGTTGGATTACAATGGGGGGACGAAGGAAAGGGAAAGATAGTGGACGTATTGTCTCCCGAATACGACATCATAGCTCGTTTTCAGGGCGGGCCCAATGCGGGACATACTATCGAAAGCGAAGGATACAAGTTCATTCTTCATACCATACCTTCCGGAATCTTGAATTCTAATACGACCAATATTATTGGCAATGGCGTAATCATCGATCCTTATATACTTCGAAAAGAGATCGATATATTGAAAGAGAAAGCCGATGTAGATATATTTCGCAATCTGCTGGTTTCGCGTCGCAGCCATCTTATTTTGCCTACTCACCGACTTCTGGATGCGGTTTATGAATCGGCTAAAGGCTCCGCCAAAATTGGTTCCACTCTGAAAGGCATCGGCCCAACATATACAGATAAAACAGGACGCAATGGGATACGCATAGGAGACTTGGCATCCCCCAATTTTTACCAGAAATATGAGGACTTGAAAAACCGGCATCTTCAGATTGCCTCGAATTATTCGGTCGATTTGAATGCTATTACCATCGAAGGCTTATCGTTTGATGAATACGAAGGTTTATGGATGGAGTCATTGACTACACTGAAACAACTTCGGGTGATCGATTGCGAATATTATATACAAAGAGCCTTATGGAATGGCAAGAGAGTTTTGGCCGAAGGAGCTCAAGGCTCACTTTTAGATATAGACTACGGAGCCTATCCTTATGTAACTTCTTCCAATACTGTTGCACCTGCCGTTTGTATTGGTCTGGGTGTACCCACTTCATATATCGACAAAGTTTTCGGGGTTTTCAAGGCTTATTGTACAAGAGTAGGGAATGGACCTTTCCCAACCGAACTAAATGACGAAATAGGCGATTTTTTGAGAAAAGAAGGCCACGAGTTTGGTTCGACTACGGGCAGACCCCGTCGCTGTGGCTGGCTCGATATTCCGGCTTTACGCTATTCGGTGATGCTAAATGGAGTTACACATTTATTCCTCACCAAAACAGATGTCTTGAATAAACTGGAAACTATACGAGTTTGTGATAAATACCGCATAGAAGATGAAGAAATCGAAGATTTTCCTTACGATTACAGTGAAGCAGCTCCCATTTATGTGCAAAGAAAGGGATGGACCAGGAGTTTGGCCAACGTTTCATGTGTGAGTGGGCTCCCCAAAGAGCTTGGGGATTATTTGCACCTGATCGAAACTCGTGTGGGAATTCCCATAGTAATGGTTTCGACTGGCCCTGACCGCCATGAAACCATCATGGTAAGGCCAATTCGTTAATTGGAATGTCGGTTAAAGAAAAAATGCTCCTGACTGTTTTACCGGGAGCATTTTTTTGTTTATCGGAGGACAAGGTTTTTTTATTTCAATGATTTTTTTACTTCGATTTCTTCGAACCCTTCGATAATATCGCCTATTTTAATATCGTTGAACCCTTCGACATTTAGGCCGCATTCCTGACCTGTCTTCACTTCCTTTACGTCTTCTTTGAATCGTTTGAGTGAACCCAGACGGCCTGTATAAATCACGATGCCATCCCGGATTAATCTGATTTTCGTATGCCGGTTGATGCTGCCATCGAGGACGAGGCATCCGGCTACCGTCCCTATCTTGCTGATATTGAAAATTTCCTTTACCTCGAGATTACAAACTATTTTTTCTTCGATTTTGGGTGCCATCATTCCTTCGATAGCGGCTTTTATTTCATCTATAGCTTGATAGATAATGGAATAGATCCTGATGTCTATTTGTTCCTGCTCGGCTAATTTTTTAGCATTGGCCGAAGGACGTACCTGAAATCCCACAATAATTGCATTGGAGGCCGACGCCAGCAAAACGTCGGTTTCGGTAACCTGACCTACCGATTTATGAATGACATTTACCTGCACCTCATCGGTAGATAATTTCAACAAGGCGTCAGAAAGAGCTTCAACCGAGCCATCTACATCGCCCTTTACAATGAGGTTGAGTTCTTTGAAATCGCCAATGGCTATTCTACGGCCAATTTCATCGAGGGTAATATGTTTCTGTGTCCTAATCTCCATTTCACGTTGAAGTTGCTGACGTTTATTAGCAACTGCTTTAGCTTCCTTATCATCGAGGAACACGTTGAATTTGTCGCCTGCCTGTGGGGCACCACTGAGTCCAAGAATGAGAATGGGAGAGGAGGGCCCAACTTCTTTTACGAACTGGTTGCGTTCGTTGTACATTGCCTTTATTTTTCCATATACATTACCGGCAACAATAATATCGCCCTGATGAAGTATGCCATTTTGGACAAGAATTTTGGCTATGTAGCCACGGCCTTTATCGAGGCTGGATTCAATGACCGTACCAATAGCCGGCCGTTTAGGATTGGCCTTCAGATCGAGTAACTCGGCTTCAAGCAAGACTTTTTCCAGAAGCAAGTCAACATTTTGACCGGTTTTTGCAGAAATTTCCTGACACTGATATTTCCCTCCCCAATCTTCTACAAGAATATTCAAACTGGCAAGTTCTTCTTTAACTCTGGTAGGATTGGCTGTAGGTTTATCCATCTTATTGATAGCGAACACCAAAGGAACACCTGCTGCTAGTGCATGGTTGATGGCTTCTTTGGTTTGAGGCATTACCCCGTCGTCGGCAGCTACAACTATAATGGCAATATCGGTAATTTTTGCACCACGTGCACGCATGGCTGTAAAGGCTTCATGACCAGGAGTATCGAGAAAGGTAATTTTTTTCCCATTGCTTAATGTTACTTCATAAGCCCCAATGTGTTGAGTTATACCGCCATATTCTCCTGCAATTACATTTGAGTTGCGGATATAGTCGAGAAGTTTGGTTTTGCCGTGGTCAACATGGCCCATCACAGTAACGATAGGGTGTCGTGGCAAATAATCTTCGGGTCGATCTTCGAATCTTTGCTCTGAATCTTCTAAGATCTCTTCTTCCGAAAAGGCTACTTCATATCCAAATTCAGAAGCTATGATACTGATAGTTTCTGCATCAATCCTTTGATTTATCGAGACAAACAGACCTAAGTCGAGGCAAGTTTTAATTACTTCATTCACCGGAACATTCATCAAGCTGGCCAATTCATTGGCTGTAACAAATTCGGTAACTCTCAATACTTTTTTCTGTTCTTCTTCTTCTTCAAGCCTTCTGGCATTTTTCTCGAGTTGGGCAGCTCTTTTAGCTCGTCTGATCTTGGCCGTTTTTGATGTAGAACTGGTTTGCGATTTAAGAGCTGAAAGCGTTTCCTTTACCTTTTTTTGAATTTCTTCTTCTGTCAATTCAGGCTTGACCTCTTCTTTTACTCCCCTGTAATCCTTTGACTTGTCTTTCCTCTTTCTTGCCTTATGAACCACAGGTTTATGAGTTTCGACAGGAGTTTGAGATTTTGGTGTTGTTGCCTTTTCCAGGAGGCTTTCGCCGCTGATTCTTTTCCTTTTCTTCTTTTTCGATTTCTTGCCTACGACTTCTGATGAGGTGGCAACAGGCTCCTTGCCGGTAAGTTTGCCTCCCTTGACTTGTTCAAGTTCGATCTTCCCTATAATAGTAGGGCCAGGTAACTTTTTTACTTTGGTAGGAATGAAATTGTCGGGTTTGGTTGTTTTTTCCTCTGGTTCTATCTTTTTCACCGGAATAGGTTCTGTTATTTCGGGTTCAACCTTTACCATGGAGCTGGGAATTTTTTCGACTTCTTGCCTGGTTTTCTGTGCTTCAAGAATCTCGGTTTCGGTTTTTATCTTTCTTTGAACTTCTGGTTCATCTTTCTGAATGGATTCCAAAACTCCGGCCTGCTCCTCTATTTCAGCCTTGGTTTGTATTTCGGCGGGTTGTTCCAGTGTAGGTGGTTGAATTGTTTTGCCCTCTAATGAAGGGGGAGGCCCCTCGTCTTCTTCCTTGATTGTAGAAACTTCCTCGATTTTTTTCTCTTCTATGACTGGAGTTTCCGTCTGTAGTTTTGGAGATTTTTTCCCTGAAACCTTGGGTGTAGCTGTTTTAGTGCTTTTTTTAGATGGTTTTTGTTTTTCGAGATCAATTTTGCCCACGATTTTTGGGCCTGGTATAATCTCTTGAACAGTTGATCGAATTGAATTTTCTTCGGTCTCTAACTCTGGAGTAGTTGGTATGGTTTCTTGTATTGGTGGCTTTTCGGTAAAAGCAGTAGAACCAGTTTCAGGTTGGACAATAGTAGATTTTACCGAAGGAGGTGTAGGAGGTCTGATAACATTTTCTTTAATAATGATACTTTCACTTTCAGTGTCGGCTGAGGTTTCTTCTTTTATCTTCCTGGTTTCTGTTGAGGGAATTTCTTTTTTAATGGAGGAGATACTTTTTTTCTCTACGGATTCTTTTATTTTTTTGTCAGATTCATACAATTTGCGCAATAAATCATATAATTCGGCAGGAATCCTGGTGTTGGGATTATTTTCGATTTTATGACCCTTCTTAGCCAGGTCTTCGACGATGGTACTAATCCCTACATTAAATTCCGTCGCAATTTTACTCAGCCTCACTGATAGTTTTTCTTCTGACATAAATTTTATTTATGATACGCTATAATTTTTGCAAAATTAGTCGATTAATATGAAATATCGGGTTATTATCATATTTCTATGGGTTTTGGTGAATAGGAGTGATTATTACTAAACATATTCGTAAATTTTATTATTCGAATTCGGCTTGCAGTATTTTTCTAACTTCGAGAATAGTTTCTTCTTCAAGGTCGGTGCGGCGGATCAGTTCTTCCACACTTTCGTTTAGAACGCTTTTCGCAGTATCGAGGCCAATAGATTTAAAGGTATCGATGATCCATTGGTCAATTTCATCGGCAAATTCTTGCAAATCAACATCTTCGTACTCAGCATCGCTATCACGATAAACGTCTATTTCATAGCCTGTAAGCTTTCCTGCTAGTTTGATGTTATAACCGCCTTTCCCGATGGCAAGCGAAACCTGGTCGGGTTTCATGTAAACTTCGGCTCTTTTGTTTTCTTCGTCGATGACGATGGATGAGACTTTGGCTGGGCTTAAGGCTCTTTGGATGAAAAGGCTTGGATTGGAAGTATAATTGATTACATCGATGTTTTCGTTTCGGAGTTCACGTACAATTCCGTGAATACGCGAGCCTTTCATCCCCACACATGCGCCTACAGGATCGACGCGGTCGTCGTATGACTCTACGGCCACTTTTGCCCTTTCTCCAGGTACTCTCACAATTTTCTTGATCGTAATCAGTCCATCATAAACTTCCGGTACTTCTTGCTCGATAAGTTTTTCGAGAAACAGGGGCGATGTACGTGAAAGGATTATAACTGGCTGGCTATTGCGCAGTTCCACTTTTGCAACTACAGCACGTATGGTATCGCCTTTATGATAATGGTCGTGAGGTATCTGTTCGCTTTTAGGCAACGAAAGCTCTATCCCTTCGTCGTCCAACACCAGTATTTCCTTTTTCCATATCTGATAAACTTCTCCGGTGATAATTTCTCCAACTTTGTCCTTATATTTTCGGTAAATGTTATCCTTTTCGTATTCCTGCACTTTGCTGATCAGATTCTGGCGAATTGTAAGAATTTCACGGCGTCCGAAATCTTCGAGCTTGATTTCCTGATACACCTGTTCTCCAATTTCGAAATCCGGCTCTAATTTTATGGCCTCCGAATATTCGATTTCCTTGTTGGGATCGGTAAGATTCCCATCTTCGACTATGGTCAGAGTCCTCCATATTTCAAGGTCTCCCTTGTCGATATTTACAATGATGTCGAAATTCTCGTCAGTACCGAATTTTTTAATCAAAGTATGACGGAAAACATCTTCCAGGATGCGCATAAGCGTTTCTCGGTCGATATTCTTATAATCTTTGAACTCTGTAAAAGAGGTTATTAAATTATGTTCCATAAACTCAAAATTTTATTTCGTTGTAAAGTTATTTAAAGCTTAGTTCGATGCGGGCTTCTTCGATATTTTCGAAAGGGAAAAATTTCTCGATGAAATGGATTTTTTTCTTTCCTTTTTCGGTGATGATGGTTTCTTGAATGTTCAGGACAATGCCCTCCGGTTCAACTCTTTGAAGTTCTCCTCTAACTTGATGTTTGTCGGTCAAGATGATTTTGAATTTTCGGCCGATGTGTCGTTTGTATTGCCGTTTAAGGCGAATGGGTGCATCGGCGCCTGTCGACGAAACTTCCAAAGAGTAGTCTTCTTCGTCACGGTTTAGTTTCGATTCGATAAACCGACTTAGTGTGGCACAATCCTCAATATTTATGCCATGATCACCATCGATAAATACAAGGATTTTATTCCCCGGTTTAATTTTCAAATCAACCAGGAACTTGTCGCTCCCTTCGAGGTACAAATCAATGATTTCCAATATTTTGAAACTGTCAATCACTTGTGAATTATTATTTTAGAAATAAAAATTGGGGATTGAATCCCCACCTTTATTTTGCATTTTCCATGCGCATAAATCGTTTGCAAAATTAGTATATTTTAAAATTAATCAAAATTATTAGTATAGAATGACATGAAATTTTTGCAAGTATAAATTCTTATTAAACAGTGAATAATTAAACGGATATTGATAGATTGAGTAAGTTTGCCATGAAAATTGACTTGAGAAATGCCAAGGATTTTAGTTGTAGATGATGAGCGTGCCATCCGCAATACCTTGAGGGAGATTCTTGAATATGAGAAATATATGGTGGATGAAGCGCAAAATGGACAGGAAGCCATTGAAAAGGTTCAATCCAACGATTATGATTTGGTTTTGTGCGATATTAAGATGCCCGGGATAGATGGCATAGAGGTATTGGATAAGATATTAGAACAAGGTGAAACGCCTGTTATCATGATATCGGGTCATGGCACAATCGATACTGCAGTAGAAGCGATTAAGAAAGGTGCCTTCGATTATATCAGCAAACCTCTCGATTTGAATCGATTGCTTGTCAGTGTAAGGAATGCGTTGGATCGCTCGAGATTGCTCACCGAAACTCGAAATCTCAGGAAGAGGGTTTTAAAGAATAATCAAATCATAGGCGAATCGAATGCCATAAAGAATGTTCTGGCCATGTTAGAGAGAGTAGCTCCTACCAATGCTAGAGTATTAATTACGGGAGAAAACGGTACTGGTAAAGAACTTGTAGCCAGGGCATTACACGAAAATAGTCCCAGAGCTCATAACCCATTTGTGGAGGTGAATTGTGCTGCTATTCCTTCTGAACTTATCGAAAGCCAATTATTTGGACATGAAAAGGGATCTTTCACTTCGGCCATCAAGCAAAGGAAAGGAGATTTCGAACTGGCAAATGGAGGAACTTTGTTTCTGGATGAAATAGGCGATATGAGCTTGTCGGCTCAGGCCAAGGTGTTGAGGTCGCTACAGGAAAATAAAATTACACGTGTAGGAGGAGAAAAGGAAATTCCGGTAGATGTACGAATAATAGCAGCTACCAATAAGGATTTGAAAGCGGAAATTGCTAAGGGAAACTTTAGAGAAGATCTTTATCACCGTTTGAGTGTCATCATCATTCATGTACCTTCGTTAGCCGAACGAACAGAGGATATTCCTTTGCTAGCAAAGCATTTTATGGAAATTATTTCGGCCGAAATGGGTAAACCACCCCTCGAATTTACCCCTGATTCCCTCGAAGCTCTTAAAAAACGGAAATGGACTGGGAATGTGCGTGAATTGAGAAATATGGTAGAAAGGCTGGCTATATTGTGCGATCGTGTGATTACGGCTGAAGATGTAATAAAATATTCCAATTAGAGATCATCGTTTGCCTTATTTCTCAGCATAGGAACAAAGGCAAAAAAACCATGTTCTTCTTTCGTAAGACTTCCATCGGCATTCTTGATAAGCAATGTCATGATTTGCATGGAATTTTTACCTATGGGTACCACTAACCTTCCTCCAGGCTTCAACTGCTCGATAAGTGCCTGGGGTATTTCGGGAGCTCCAGCCGTAATAATTATCTTGTCGAATGGAGCATAAGCAGGTAAGCCTTTATATCCATCGCCATAAAAACACCGTATATCAGAAAATCCTGCCGCTTGCAAGAACTCCTTGGTTTGTTGATAAAGTTTCTTTTGGCGTTCGATAGTAAAAACTTTTGCTCCAAGTTTCGATAAAACGCAGGCTTGGTATCCAGAACCCGTCCCAATCTCCAGAACCTTTTCCATGGGCTGTATATCGAGAAGTTGAGTTTGAAATGCCACTGTATAAGGTTGCGATATGGTTTGCTGGTATCCAATCGGAAAGGGTTTATCCTGATAGGCAAATTCGAGAAATGCCACATCGAGAAACCAATGACGTGGAATTTCTTCGATAGCTTTTAATACATTTTCACTGGTAATGCCTTTTCTTCTGATTTCTTCGACCAGTTTTTTCCTCAAACCTTTATGACGATAATTATCTTCGAATTTTCGCTGGAGCATATTTTACTTTGTTCGCACTGCGAAATTACGTTTTTAGAATGAATTTAAGCATTCCTTATTCGTTAATTCTTGGGCTATTTTGGAGATGAGATGATTTTTCCTACGTTTGCAGGTTTTATCTTCGATAGGGGAAATAATTCATGAATAAGTTGAAAATAGGTGTTTTAGGTGCAGGTCATCTGGGGAAGATTCATATTCGTTGCATACGAGAAATAGAAACTTATCGGTTGATGGGTTTTTACGATCCAGATGGTCAAACCGCTGCGAAGGTTTCGGAAGATTTTTCGTTAAAGTCGTATCCTGACATCGATTCGTTGATAGAAGATGTTGATGTAGTCGATATTGTAACTCCTACGGTCGAACATTTCAAATGCGCTTCGAAAGCGCTAAGAGAGTCGCGGCATGTATTTATCGAAAAACCCATCGTAGCCACTCCCGACGAAGCACGCGAACTTATGAAACTGGCATACGAGGCCAATGTGAAGGTGCAAGTAGGCCATGTTGAGCGTTTTAATCCTGCCTTTCTGACGGCTAAACCTTTTTTCAACCGTCCTATGTTTATCGAAGCTCACCGGCTTTCGATGTTCAATCCCCGCGGGCTCGATGTCCCGGTCATACTCGACCTGATGATTCACGACCTCGATATTGTTTTAAGCTTAGTAAAAAGCGATATCAAACGCATACATGCTAGTGGGGTCGCCATCATTAGTGATACACCCGATATTGCTAATGCCCGATTGGAATTCGAAAATGGCTGTGTAGCCAATCTTACTGCCAGTCGAATGAGCCTGAAAAACATGCGTAAGATTCGTTTTTTTCAGCATGATGCTTATATCTCGGTAAATTTTTTAGATAAAAAAGTCGAAATTGTACGTATCAAAGACCATGATCCCGAACGTCAAGGTCCTTTCGACATGGTTCTCGATATGGGCCCGGGTAAACCTGCAAAACAATTTGTGTTCGAAAACCCTCCCATCGTACCGGTAAACGCTATTAAAATGGAGTTGGAAAGCTTTGCTACCGCACTCATTTATGACGACATACCACCGGTAACTATTCAGGATGGTATCAATGCCCTTAATCTGGCCTATATGATCATGGAGAAAATAAATATGTAACCCGATATTTTCTCAATTTTTTTATTCACATCAATAATATTCAGCCTACAATCTGCGTTTTCAAAACGAACCCAAGTTTCTTTTTGCTTTTTTATGAGCGTTAAATTCCTCGATATATTTTGTTTAATCTTGTTTTCAATCGCGTTCTTGTCATGCGAGGATTTTGAAGGCGAACAAACCATTCCGGCTTATTTAAAAATTGACAGCATAGCTTTAAAAATCGTATCACCTTCACAGGGAAGTGCTTCGAGCAAAATTACAGATGCATGGGTTTATATCGATGAACAGCTAATTGGTGCTTTCGAACTGCCTGCAACTATTCCCTTGCTTTATACCGGCAAACACCGTCTTACTATTATTCCTGGCATCAGAATGGACGGAATGGTGCAACTGCGAGCTTATTACCCCCTCTACAATCAAATACGCCGCGAAATCTTTCTTTCCCCTGATTCGGTTACCATCATAAAAGGAAATTTAATCAACGGGAAAAATACAATCTATACCACATACAAGGATTTGGTTCAATTTTCCTGGAGTGAAAATTTCGAAGATGAAAACCTTGCCCTTGATACTACAAAAAAAAGCAATGTCAATTTTATGCTCACTCCCGAAGATGATCCAGCCACATTCGAAGGCTTACATTCAGGGAAAATTATTCTTACATTGACCGATACCATTTTCGAAGCCATGACTTCCGAAGCCATAAGTCTGCCCCGTAATGGCTCACCAGTGTTCCTCGAAATGAACTATCGTTGCACAAACACATTTACTTTCGGAATCATTGCACTGGGAAGCGATCAATATATTCAATCTCCAATCCTCGATCTGAACCCATCTGCAAGTTGGAATAAAATTTATATAAACCTGACTCCAAACGTTAGTAGCTCTGATGATGCCCTTAAGTTTAAACTCTTCTGGGGAGCCATGCTCGATATTGGGCAGGAGCAAACCGAGATATATTTCGATAATATGAAATTGGTTTATTTAAATAATCAGTCGAAGTAGTTTATGAATAAAAATTTACAAATTGCTAAATATGTTGTTGCTGATTATCTTACTGCACTACTAGCATGGAGCTTGTTTTTCTTTTACCGCAAATATTATGTCGATCCTTATTTTCTCGAACATTATACCGTGGTTTTCGATGATCCCAAATTCTTTTACGGCATTATTGGAATTCCCTTTTTCTGGCTAATTCTTTATGCTATATCAGGCCAATATCGTAAAATTTATCGTAAATCGAGGTTGAAGGAATTGGGTCATACTTTGATCATTACCCTGATAGGGGTTCTAATTATTTTCTTTGTTTTGATTCTTGATGATGTAATTCGTTCTTATAAATCCTATTATCAATCATTTTTAGTTTTATTCGTTTTGCATTTTTCATTTACTTATTCGGCCCGATTTTTACTAACTACTATTACTAACAACAAGATTCATCGACGAAAGATTGGATTCAATACGGTTATGGTGGGCTGCAATGGCAATGCCTTATCCATATATCAGGAAATCGAAAACCAGCCTTTGTCGCCAGGCAACAAATTTGTTGGATTTGTCGATGCGGGGGTTTCTGAAAAGAATTTACTCGATGGTTATATGCCTCATTTGGGAAGCTATAAGGATCTGAAAAGAATAATCGATGAATATAAGATTGAGGAAGTAATCATTGCATTCGAGCGATCGGAAAAAGATACTGTCGAACGGGTAATTACCGAACTGGAAGATGCCAATGTGGTGATAAAGATTGCTCCCATCATGCAGGATATTCTTCTGGGGTCGGTTCGTACCTCCTCCATTTATTCACCCTTGATTGAAATTTCGACCGATTTGATGCCTGCATGGCAAATGGTATTGAAACGAGCCATGGATATTGTCGTTTCATTGATTGCGATTATTGTTCTTTCTCCCGTATTTTTATTCACAGCCATTGGAGTAAAACTTTCGTCGCCGGGTCCTATACTCTATAGCCAACCACGAGTAGGACTGAGAGGGAAAACATTTAAAATGGTCAAATTCCGTTCTATGTATCAAGATGCCGAAAGCAATGGTCCACAATTATCCTCGAAAAACGATCCGCGAGTAACACCTTTTGGAAGAATCATGCGGCAATACCGATTGGACGAAATCCCTCAGTTTTTTACAGTACTGAAAGGTGATATGTCCATAGTAGGTCCGAGGCCCGAACGTTCTTATTACATCGAACAGATCATCCAAAAAATGCCTCATTACAAACTGTTACTCAAAGTAAAACCAGGAATAACGAGTTGGGGACAGGTAAAATTTGGTTATGCCGAAAACCTCGATCAGATGACCGAAAGGGCAAAATTCGATCTCATATATCTGGATAATATGTCAATTGCCATGGATATTAAGATACTCGTCTATACCATCATGATTGTTTTACAGGGAAGAGGAAAGTAATTGCTCTCAAAGAGCACCGTTTTCGATTAGAACCACGATCTGTTCGATAGTGGCATCTTTTCCGTAAGGGTCGTATTTTTCTTTCAAATTATATCCAAAAATCCGGGCAAATGAATGCCAGAAAAAAGCCATAAATTTTCCCTTGAGTTCTTTTACGAGTTCATACGAAGAATTACCCGTTTCTCTATCTAATAGTTTAAATAGAATCTTCCCTTGTGTAAAGGTGAGTTTTTCCAATTCGTCGGAATATTGTTCGGTTAGCTCTTTTTCTAAACGATTGACATATTTTTTCCGTTCCTTTTCCGATTTAGAGGTCAAAATGAGATTTTCGTATTCCTGAAATTTAATGCCTGCCAATCGTGCATAAGGATACACTTTTTTCACATTACGTACCAATTTTTCCCATTGACGCTGATCCTTCTTGTTTTTGAATACGGGTAAACCATAGATTGTAACAGGGTTGAGGTTTATCAAAGGGATAGTATCATTCTCGAATATAGTAGCCCTGACCACTATTTGAGGTGAAGTTTGAGCTTCAATGGTCATTGCTGTACATAGAAGAAGAATGCCTGTTACAATCGACTTTTTCACGGTAAAAATTCTCGAAACGAATTTGAATGAGAGTGCAAATTTAATACCGGAATAAACACCCGGAAACATATTCCCTTACTCTATTTCCTCTATAAATCTCATAATTTTTTTATAAGGGTCTTATAACGGACAATTATGAATTTTTTTTATTTAAGTTTGCATATAGAGTAAAAAAGTTGGAATCAAAAAGGAATAAATTCATAACAAAACCAAATTATTGAAAATGAACAGAGTATTAGTAGCTACGGGTGGTGGCGATTGCCCTGGATTGAATGCAGTAATTCGGGCTATAGTAAAAAGAGCAGCCAGAGAGAAGAATTGGGAAGTGATAGGAAGCATAGAAGCTTTTAATGGAATTTTAAGAGAACCCACCGAGATTATGGTACTCAACGAAAAAGCCGTTTCAGGTATTCATTATCAGGGAGGTACTATATTAGGAACCACTAATAAAGGAGGTCCATTTGCCTGGCCTGTAAGACTACCTGATGGAACCTGGGAAGAAATTGACAGAAGCGATGAAATGCTTCGCAAACTGCAATATTTGGGTGTAGATGCGGTCATCAATATTGGAGGAGAAGGATCACAGACCATCTCGCAGGCTTTGTACGAAAAAGGGCTCAACATTATTGGAGTACCAAAAACCATCGACAACGATTTGCTGGGAACCGATTCTACTTTCGGATTTCAAACTGCCGTACAGATTTGTACTGAAGCTGTGGATAAGCTTGTTACCACTGCTGCGAGCCATAATCGTATTTTGATTCTTGAAGTGATGGGGCGTTATGCCGGATGGATTGCCATGAATGCAGCTGTGGCTGGCGGAGCTGAAATATGCCTAATTCCTGAAATTCCTTATGATATCGATAAGGTTCTTCAAAAAATCGATTCCCGCTTCGTAAAGGGACGAGGTTTTGTGAATATAGTGATTTCGGAAGGTGCTCGTCCTATAGGAGGCGATTTTGCAAGAAAGGAAACCGGCGAAGTGGGCTATCACAGCGTTAAACTTTCGGGAGCAGCCGAACGCCTCATGCAAGAATTGAAGGAAGCAGGCTGCCCTTATGATATGCGAGCTACCGTTTTAGGCCATGTGCAGCGAGGAGGTGTGCCTATTGCCTACGATCGCGTCCTAGCTACTCAGTTTGGAGTGAAAGCCATGGAACTGGTAATGGAAGGAAAATTTGGACAAATGGTGTCGTACCGTCATCCTTACATTACCTCCGTTCCCTTGAAAGATGCCATTAAAAGATACAATTTCGTAGATATGGATACCGCATTAATAAAAACTGCGCGTGGTGTGGGTATATGTTTTGGCGATTGAATCATAGGAAAATATTTTCTCCAAATTTAAAGCCCTGAGTCTTACCGATCAGGGCTTTAAATTTCTTTGTCAGAATAAACGTGAATATTCAATCCAATTCAGGCCACCTTCAATCTGCTGATGCCAGAGGTTTCGAATTTTTCTTGGGCATAATCAAGCGTAATGTGCAGAGTAGGAGCAAGTTTTCCAGAAGGCGCCTCGAACATTAAATCCTTAAGAATGCTTTCCATGATGGAACGTAACCCTCTGGCACCAAGTTTGAATTCTATGGACTTTTGAACGACGAAATCAAGTACCTCATCATCGAAGCTCAGTTGGATTTTGTCCATTTCGAATATCTTCTTATACTGTTTTACCAGAGCATTTTTAGGTTCGGTGAGGATACGCTTCAAAGCATTGGCATCTAAGGGTGATAGATGGCAAACCACAGGAAAACGACCTACAAGTTCCGGAATAAGGCCATAAGCTCTCAAATCAGGAGGAGAAACATACTGCAGCAAATTGTCTTTTTCGATTTCGGTAAATGGCTCTTTTTTAAAGCCTACGATATTGGTTCTGAGCCTCGAGGCAATTTTATTCTCGATTCCATCGAAGGCGCCTCCGGCAATAAAGAGAATATTCTGAGTGTTCACCTGAATGAATTTTTGCTCGGGATGTTTGCGACCTCCCTGTGGAGGAACATTCACAATGCTTCCTTCGAGGAGTTTGAGCAAAGCTTGTTGAACCCCTTCACCCGATACATCACGTGTAATGCTTGGATTGTCGCTTTTACGAGAGATTTTATCGATTTCGTCAATAAAAACAATACCCATTTCTGTGGTAGCTATATCGTAATCGGCGGCTTGCAGCAACCGAGCTAATATGCTCTCGACATCTTCTCCCACATAACCGGCTTCGGTTAAAACAGTGGCATCAGCTATGCAAAAAGGTACATTGAGCAAGCGCGCTATGGTTTGAGCCAGAAGTGTCTTCCCTGTACCGGTTTCCCCTACAAAGATGATATTCGATTTTTCGATTTCTACATCATCTATATTGTTCTGGCTGATAGGTTGTGAAATTCTCTTATAATGATTGTAAACCGCAACCGAGAGCACTTTCTTGGCCTCTTCCTGCCCGATAATGTATTGATCGAGGTAGGCTTTGATTTCTGCAGGTTTATAGATTTTCTTCGAATGAACCTTCTTCTTTCGTGCGGAAGTTATTTCCTGCAAAACAATATCACGGGCCTGTTCTATACAACTATCGCAAATATTGGCATTTATTCCACTGATGAGCAGATTGACTTCTTTTTTACTTCGCCCGCAAAATGAACAGTATTCCAATGTTTTTGCCATCGATTTCTTCCTTTTGTACAAAATATCTCGAGCCAAAGAAAAAGAATCCTTAGGCTTGATTTGAACTATCTTTCGTATTCCTTTCCCTGAACAATACTTCGTCGATCATTCCATATTCCTTGGCTTCATATGAAGTCATCCAGAAATCACGGTCGGCGTCTTGCCAGATTTTTTCGAAAGGTTGGCCTGTATGATAGGCAATAATTTCATACAGTTCCTTTTTTAATTTTTGAATTTCTCTGGCAGTGATTTCTATATCGGAAGCTTGTCCTTCGGCACCTCCCATAGGTTGATGAATCAGGATGCGTGAGTGCTTGAGGGCTGTTCTTTTGCCTTTGGCACCAGCACATAGGATTACTGCACCCATCGAGGCAGCCATGCCTGTACAGATAGTGGCCACATCGGCTGCAATATATTGCATGGTATCATAAATCCCTAATCCCGCATATACCGAACCTCCAGGCGTGTTCAAATAGATTTGAATGTCTTTACGTGGATCGGTACTTTCGAGGAATAGAAGCTGTGCCTGAATAATATTGGCCACATAATCATCGATGGGTACTCCTAAAAAAATGATTCTATCCATCATCAACCTCGAGAACACGTCCATTGTGGCTACATTGAGTTGACGTTCCTCAATAATTGTAGGCGATATGTAATTATCATGTACCGCAATGTATTTCTGCAAAGCCAAAGGATTTATTCCTACATGGCGAGTTGCAAATTTGTAAAATTCATCTTTATTCATATTATTCATTATTTTGATTTTCTGTATTGTTTTCCATTATTTCATTACTTTTTTCTTCCTGAGCCTCTTTATCTTCTTTCTTCGTATCTTTTGTAATTGAAGCCATGAATGTTGTTGAATCCAGTTCTGTAATTTCGAGTGGAAGGTTCGATTTTAGGAATTCTATAATTTTACGTTCTCTCAGTTCGTTCTCTGCATTCTCAATATTTTTTTCATTTTTCATTGCTGCATCCACGTACTGTGATATTTTTTCTACTATATTAGGATTATTCTGAAGATAAGGGAAACTCGAAGATACAATCTTCTGTGCTAAATGATTTCTGATGTCTTCTTCATCAATTTTTATATCTGCTTTTTCAATAATATAATTGATTAGTAAGTCTATACGAATTGATTCGATATAATCATCAATACCTTTATCAACTTCTTCTAAATCTTTATTTTCGTCGGTGGCTATCCATCTTTTGAGAAAATCTTTGGGCAGGGGAATATTCGTTTGATTAAGTATCATTTGCATGGAAGCCAAGTAGAATAATCTGTCGCTATATTCTTGCAAAACATTTAAATTAATTTTTTTTGCTACTTCGGCTCTGAATTCTTCTAACGTTTCTATGTTTTGTTCGGGGAAAACTTGGTGAAAAAAGTCCTGATTTAGCTCAGGCAATTTTTTATGAGAAATGCTAATGATTTTAAGTTGAAGATTCTTGTATAAATTCTCCGCTTCGCTTAGGCTAATTCCAATAAATTTGGCTAAATCTTCGGATGAACCAAACAGAAAGTCGATGATTTCATCTTTTCTTAAACCTAATAGCTTATCCTTAATTTCTTGAGGAAGGGATTCCTCTCTAATATCAAATCTTATTGGTTGATGATATCCATCCTCCTTTGGCGAGCCTGAATTGTCTATTTCGAACAGTTCTCCCTCGATGATAGCCTCTCCATCCACAGTTTCTATCTCCACCAATTCGGCAAACTGTTCTCTAAATTTCTCGATTTGACGATCTATATCGGTTTGCGTAGGGACGATTTTAATGTACTTCACCGGTTGTATTTCGGAGAAATTAATTTCTATTTCGGGTGTGAATGCTATATCGAAAAGAAATTCGGGTTCCTCACCTTGATAATACTCCATATTAAATGACCCAGCTTGCTGGTTGATTAACGGATATCCTAAGATAGGCAATTGGTTTTCTGTTATATATTGAATGACTGTTTCAATAAGTAATTTATTAATATAGTCAAAAAAGAGTGAATAACCATACAATTTCTTTATATGCTCCATAGGCACCTTTCCTTTGCGAAATCCAGGAATGACTGCCTCACGTTGTAATTTATTAAGTTCGGCTACAATTTGAGGAAGAAAATCTTCTTCAGATAACTTCAAATGAAGTGTTGCGGTCAATTCACCTGTATCTTCTCGAATAATTTCCATGGATAATTTAAGTTTTTATTTTGAAAGTTTGCTCGTAAATATTGATGTTTAGGTTTGCCTTTTCTCTGTGTCTTCCCAGAATTTAGGTAAGGCAGTTATAAGCATTTTTCAATCATTCGACTTAACAATGTTGCTTAATTTTTCAATGGCTTGTTCTATCTGATGGTTTAAATCGTTTTCTATGCTCCTGAAATGAGCTTTAACCGCACGAGGGTCATCTTTGCCTTCGATATGATTCACCCGGTACACAAGGTTGTTGCGGGTATTGACAAGTTCTCTCAGAAGGTGATAAACTTCTTCTTCTTTTTTACCCGGATAAAGATGAAGTACATTTAAACAGTCAGAGATTACCTCATCGATGGCATATTCAATATATTTTTTGGTATCTTTTCTACTGGCCATTGGGTTTTTTAAGTTTTAAGTAAGGATATTAAACTATTAGAAAATATGTTACTGTGCGGATGAAGGGACTCGAACCCCCACGCCTTTCGGCACCAGATCCTAAGTCTGGCTCGGCTACCAATTACGACACATCCGCATAGGGTTTGCAAAATTACAATAATTTATAAGATTGGCAACCGAATTAAAGAGAATGGCTTTCGTTGCTTAAATGGCTTTTGTTCGAAGATTTTCATCGGAAGGTATTGCTTATTTTCAGCTATTTTTGCAAACGTGCTGAAGCAAATACTAAAAACTCCGTTGATTATTCTGATAAGGGTGTATCAATTTGGTATTTCACCATTTACACCCGCCAGTTGCAGGCATTGGCCTAGCTGCAGCACTTATGCTATCGAAGCCATCAAACGGTATGGCATATTTCGAGGTGGGATGCTTGCCATCAACCGTATTTTGCGGTGTCATCCGTGGGGAACTAGTGGCATCGACCCTGTCCCACTTTTCTTATTCCATCGCTTTTATTCCAATAAAAAACTAAGTTGTAACAGGTTGAAGCCTCATCCGGAAAATTTGCAATAAGCTGAAAATGTACCCATTGAATTGTCTCGATGATTTTCTGGCTTCGAAATATCCTTCGTAAGAGATTGGAATTTTAAAGAACTGAGCCTCCTATTTCATTGGTTTAGCATTGCTCGAATGCGACCAAAATAGCACGATGAATCTTTGAAAAAGTATAAGGAGTTTGTCGACAATTCGTAAGTGTTCGAAAAGTAGAGATTTTAATTTTTATTTGCTTCCTACCATCATTCCGCAAGCAGCCGAAATATCGTAACCAGAAGATATTCTGATGGTTACCCTGAGGCCGTACTCGTTTAATATTTCTCTGAAGTTTTCGATGGTTCGAAGACAAGGTCTTCTGAAATTTGCCCCAGCAATGGAATTGTAGGCAATCAAATTAATATGACACCGGAGGCCGCTCAAAAGTCTGCCGGTTTCATGAGCATGTAAGGGGCTATCATTGAATCCTCCCAGCAGAAGATACTCGAATGAAAGCCTGCGTTTGCCTGTAAATTTTTTCGTTTTTAGCATTTTTATCACCTCCTTGATGGGATAAATAGTTTCAACAGGCATAATGCTCTTTCTTTCTTCGTGAAATGGAGAATGTAAGCTAATGGCGAGATTGCATTTCAATTCTTCGATTACCTTCGAAAGTTCAGGAAATATACCAACTGTGCTAATGGTAATATATCGGTTGGCTAATGAGACTCCCCACCATGCATTCAGTATTTCAACGGCTTTCTTGACGGATTGGTAACTGTCGAGAGGCTCGCCCATTCCCATGAATACGATGTGATTGAAAGGTTTTCGAAGTCCAAATACCTGCGAGAGAATTTCAAAAGTACTTAAATTGCCTCTGAATCCATGCTGCCCTGTTGAGCAAAATTTGCATCCAAACCTGCAACCCGCTTGCGATGATACGCAGATAGTCATTCGTTTTGCGGCTGGAATCCATGCTGCTTCGAACGCTTTCCCTCCCTCACTCTCGAATAGACCTTTTATCGTACCATCGGACGATTGAAGTTTTAAAATAGGTTGTAAAACCTCTATTGAAAAATTATCTTCGAGAAACCACCTCAATGACTTAGGATAAGCCTCAATGGAACTCAAAGGTTTGCCATATTTCTTATACAAATTGTGCGCAAGCAGCGATGGATCTTTGGTTTCATAGCCGGCTGCCATAAAAATATTTCTTAGTTCTTCGAGATTTTTACCTATGAGATTTGCCGAATTATCCATGTCATAAAGCTCAGCCGCAAAGATACCTATGTTTCAATAAAATGGCTGGTAAGGACATAGGCTTAGTTTAGTCGATCGACGCATTCAGCCCTCACCTCCCAAAATTTACGACATGTGGAAGCTCCAATTACTAAATTTTTTTAAACCCAATAGGCCTCTAAGACCTGTTAGGTCTGAATTTCGAAGGAATATTATTGAAATTTTGGAGGTTTTTACCACTGAGACATTCAAGGTGATCCGGAACGGTTTTCCTGACAATTTGCAAAAAGTATGCGTAAATAATCCATAGCTTATGTTTTCGAACGTTTTCCTTTTGTCGAGTGTGATATTTATAAATCACTTATATTTACCTCGTTTAAAATTTTTGGGTTATGAAAAGCTTAAAATTCACAGTGTGCTTGTTTTTTGCTTTGCTCGCAGGGCAATTGTATGCTCAGGATGCATCCACAGAACAGAAGCTTGAGCATCTTATGAAGAAGGTTCAGGATCTGGAACATGAGTTCGATATCTTGAAAAAACTCAGCGACGATATTTTATGGTTCGATCGGGTAGGGGATATGGCACATATCGATAAGGTATATATCACGGGGCCACCACCCCAGGTAGTAAAGAATCCTGATGCCACTGGTGCGCGAAATCCTTTGAAATTTTATTGTTATGTTTTCATTCCCCGACAGCTCGACTATTCGAAGAAATATCCACTGATTATATTGCCGCATGGAGGTGTTCATGCCGATTTTACCACTTATCATACCCATATTATTCGGGAGATGATTTATCAAGGATATATCGTAATTGCACCCGAATATCGTGGTTCAACAGGCTATGGAAAATCATTCTACGAAAAGATTGATTATGGTGGCCTCGAGATTGAAGATGTTCACGCAGCACGAAACTATATGGTCGAAAATTATCCTTTTGTCGACAAGAACAGGATAGGATTGGTGGGATGGAGTCATGGAGGGCTTATAGCCTTGATGGATGTTTTCGAGCATCCATCGGATTATGCTGTGATTTTTGCGGGTGTGCCGGTAAGTGATTTGATAGCCAGAATGGGATATCAAGGGCCATCCTATCAGGAACTCTTTTCGGCCGATTATCATATTGGCCAAACCGCAGCCGAGAATACAGCAGAATACCGTCGCAGGTCGCCGGTATGGAATGCAGAAAAACTCCAAACGCCATTACTTATTCATACCAACACCAGCGACGACGATGTGAATGTTTTAGAGGTAGAACACCTGATAAAATCATTAAAAGCCGCAAACAAGAAATTCGAATATGAAATCTTTCAGGAAGTGGAAGGAGGACATTCATTCGACAGAATAGATACAAAAACCGCAAAAGAAATCAGAGTAAAGATATATCGGTTTATAGGGACTTATTTAAAACCCCCCCGACAAATCCAAACTGTCGATCAAATCAACAAAGCAGCTTATTTCTTCGAATAATTTCTTTCATGAAGTTTTGAAATCAGAAAATTTTCTTAATTTTGCATCCAATTATACGGTGGGCGTAGTTCAGCGGTTAGAGCGTCGGATTGTGGTTCCGGATGTCGTGGGTTCGAATCCCACCGTCCACCCAAAAAATGGCCGAAAGGCCTTTTTTTATTGCATCATGCTTAGCGTTTCCGTTTTTTAACTCGTCTTCCTTCCAAAATTTTAGAAAAATAAGATCAGAAGTCGTATCCATAAGTAAAATAAAGTTTTTGCCTCATGTTGTGTATGCAAAAAACTGATTTATTGATTTATGGAGCATCATCCTATCTTGATGCATGGAATCCCGCTAAATCCTCTAAAAAAGCCATGGAGATAGGTATTTAAAAGAGTGAGGACAATATTTCTTGATAGATCGAATAATTTTCGTTATCATAACACACGAAGATGACCTTTTGAGGAAACTCATGAGATGGTAAGAATTGGATAACTGTATGGATGGCAATTTGAGCTGCATCTTTTTTGGGGAAGCCATAAATGCCCGTACTGATATTGGGGAAAGCCACCTGCCCGAATTTGTTTTCGAAACTCAGGCTTAAACATTTCCGATAACATGATGCTAAAAGATGAGCTTCGTCGTGCTTACCACCTCTCCAAACTGGGCCTACGGTATGTATTACCCACCTTGCCTTTAAGTTAAAACCTGGTGTGATTACTGCATCACCTGTCGGACAACCGTCCAGTTTCTTGCAAGCCTCGAGCAAGAGAGGGCCTGCGGCTCGATGAATTGCTCCATCTACTCCGCCTCCACCTCTCAAGGAAGTATTGGCTGCATTGACGATGGCATCTACCTCACATCGAGTAATATCTCCCTGTGCGACCTCTATCCTTTCTTTTATTTTTTCTAAATTTTCCATGCTTAAAATCATTAGTTTTTAACTTTAACATAAAGCTGAGCATTTTCGTAACGCACCACCTCCACTTCCTGTCCCTTCGAGATATATCCATTTATAGCAACAGCATCGAATACTTCTTCTTCGATCATGATTTTACCTGCAGGTCGAAGTATGGTAAGTGCAAAACCGGTTTTCCCAACCATGCTGGAATAATCCTCATTGGCAATGGTATATCCGAGTTCTTTGTCCTGAGTAGTATCGAGGGCCAGACTTCCCAGGAAAGGGACAGGATGACTGAAGAGGCGCTTACTGCCATAGAATGAAGAGATCAACGAAATAAAAATGGCTATGATTACCGTAAAGAATGCCTTAAGAATATCCTGAACGATTTGGCCGGCAGGTATGGCATTGAAATTTCCCACGAGGCTGAGTGTAAGACCGGCTACCACGAGAATAATCCCGCTAATTCCCGTCACTCCGAAGCCGGGAATGGCAAATATCTCGATAGCAATCAAGATAAGACCGATAATGAAAAGCAAGATTTCCCAATGTGCTGCCAATCCTTCCAGGTATAATGGAGCAAAATACAAAATAGCACCGAGTATGGCGATTGCCAATGGAAAGCCAATGCCCGGGGTCTGGAGTTCGAAATAGATTCCTCCAATTATCAGCATGATTAAAAGAGCCGAAACGATGGGATGTATCAAGAAATTGATGATTTTATCCACTCCGCTCAACTTTTGGGTGATGATAACAGCATCGTCCCATCCATATTTTTTCAGTATTTGTTGAATATTTTCAGTTTCTCCTTCGCAAAAACCGTATTGGATGGCTTCCGAGGTGGTAAAGGTAATGACGGTTGTGGAGTCGTCTATGCCGGGGACGACGATACGTGTATCCACCATAGCCTGTGCAATTTGAGGATCGCGTCCCTTGGCTTCGGCTGTTGAACGCATCATCGAACGCATGTAGGACTGATATTTGTCGGGTAAAGCTCCGCCAGACTGGTCAACTACCGTAGCAGCTCCAATATTGGCTCCTGGTCTCATATATATTGAATCGCAGGCAATGCTGATGAGTGCACCAGCCGAAGCAGCATTATTATCTATGAAAACCCAAACGGGCAATGGAGATGTCAAAATTATGGTACGTATGCTGTCGGCTGCATCCAGTGTGCCTCCGTAAGTATTCATGTGAATAATAATCAGATCTACTCCTTTTTCTCTGGCTTCTCCAAATCCCTTCTGTACTTTTCGCCGCATGGGAGGAGCAATCTCTTCCTTCATTTCAATAACATAGACTTTCCCTACCTTCTCGGGTAAGGTTTTTTTCTTGACTGTATATGTCTGCTCAGCCAATAAAAATAAACCCATGCCCAAAAATGTCATGATCAAAAATAAATGTTTCATTTTCGATGATACGGATTTCACCACGAAATTAGTTATATTTTTTAGAAAAGCCATCAAGGGAAAAACATCTGAATTTGATTCAAAAGCTGTTGATGGAGGATTCCGTTCGAGCTCAGGATCTGGCGTCCGAATACATGATGAGGTTTTCCTTCGAAATCGGAACATTTTCCTCCGGCTCTTTCCACAATGAAGGAACCTGCCGCAACGTCCCACTCGTTCAAGCCATATTCATAAAATCCATCGAAACGTCCACAGGCAACCCAGGCAAGGTCGAGCGCAGCCGAGCCCAAGCGCCTGAGACCCCGTGTGTTCTTCATAAAATGTTTAAAAAGTGCTAAATACTGATCCAGTAAATCATAGTCGTAATAAGGAAATCCTGTGGCTAATAAAATTTCTTTAACATTCGAACGACGTGAAACTTGTACAGGTTTACCATTGCAAAGGGCAGGTCCATCTTTCCATGCTAAGAAACTCTCTCCCGAAAAAATTTCGAGCACTTCGCCTACCACAATCTCGCTATTTTGCATCAAAGCAATGCTCACCGAACAGATGGGAACTCCATGAATGAAATTGGTAGTTCCATCCAAGGGATCAATAATCCAATTAAACTCCTTGCCTCTTAGGTTTTGGGTATTTTCCTCGGCTATAAATCCTGCATTGTTAATCAAAGGCTTTAAATGATCGATGATCAAGCTTTCGGAACCTTTATCGATATAAGTAACATAGTTATGTAAACCTTTGGTTTCGACGTCCGATTCAGATAATGATTTTCTTTGCTCCAAGATGTATCGGGCGGCTTCTTTGGCAATACTTTCTACCTCGAAGGCAATTTCCTTAAAATTCATATTCGTTGGGTTTGTAAATGTTTGTATTTGCGATAGAAAACAATGGAGAACACAACACCAGTGATGAAAATGGCTATGGCAATGATTTGAGCTTGACTCAATTCGATCGGGCCTATGATATGATAATTGCGGTTGACACGAATTTCTTCGATGAAAAATCTCTCGAAAGCATTCAAGATTAAATAGATTCCGAACAGTAAGCCGGGAATTCTGAGTTTTTTCCTTATTCCCCATAAAACAAGAAAGAACAAGGTGCAAATGATGGTTTCGTATAAAGGAGTAGGGAAAACGGGCTGTTGAAGCACGAAGCAATGCTGACCTTCGCAACCTGGGATTGGAATTCCTTCATTAATAACATTATGAGGATAATTAAACGCCCATAACCAATTGGGTAGAAATGAAAGCCAATGGGGTTTGGGACTTGTATTGGGAATTCCCCAGCAACCGTCGCCCGACAGTTGGCATCCAATTCGGCCAACGGCATAGGCCAGTATTAAAGCTGGTGCTGTTGCATCTGCAATATGTTCGAATGCAATTCCATATTTTCTGGCATAAAATACCACGGCTATCGCAGCCAGAATCAAACCACCATAGAAAGTAAGACCACTAAATGAAAATAAAGTACCTAAAGGATCACGGACTAACTCATCCAGATGCTCCATCACATCGAATAACTTGGCTCCTATGATACCGAACACCACAGCTACAAATAATATATTGACGGTTAATTGATGAGGATGAATTTCTACGAATTTGGTCTTAGGTTTGGGCAGCTTTTTCTTTTCTTTGGAATGCCAGATGTAATAAGCAGAAAATCCGCCCGCAAGTAATCCTCCCAACCAGCTTCCTTTCCATGAGAGAATGAATTCTTGAGGATGATCGGCAAAAAAATTATAATCCAGAATAATGCCTATGATCTTGAAGCCAAGTATGAATGTAATGAAACCAGACAAAGCAATTTCGATAGGAGTGGCTGGTAAGCCCTCGATGATCTTTTTAGTATGAGGTTTTAAAATCCCCTCCCTTTCTTTCCGCTTCAATTCGCTGTTGAGGATGAGCCCGCCTACTACAAAGGCAATTGCCATCATCATCCCATACGACTGAATTGGCAAATTAATATGAGTTCCGAAAATATCGTTGATTAGATCACTGATTTTAGGATACATATATGAAAAATGAATTGAAGGATGATTTATCGAGGATAGTAGGCATAATTTCCTGTAACATTTCTTTGTTCGAGTGGTAAATGAATGATTTGATTTACAAAATCTTCTCTGAAAGGGGTTTCTACGCGAATATAATTTTCGGAATAACCCGACATCATGCCATCAGTGTTTTCCGATTCGAACAACACGTTTACCCACTGATGTTGGCATAGTTTATAGAATTGGTCGAGTTTTGCTGCTGAGTACTGGTGAAGCATCTGACTCCTTTGGTGTTTTATTTGGGGTGAAACCTTGCCATCGAGGCTTGCAGCAGGTGTGTTGGAGCGTTCGCTGTAAGTAAAAACATGCATATACGAAAGAGGAAGACTTTGAATAAACTGACGGGTTTCCTCGAAAAGCTCGTCGGTTTCGCCATGGAAGCCTACAATTATATCGCAGGCAATACATGCATAAGGCATTAACTGTTTAATGTATTTAACCCGACTCTCAAAGACTTTGGTCGTGTATTTTCTCTTCATTCTTTTTAGTATTGTATCCGAGCCGGATTGCAAAGGAATATGGAAATGTGGCATTAAAACCCGTGATTCAGCTATTAATCGAATGATATCATCGCTCAATAACTCTGGCTCGATGGACGAAAGGCGAACTCTCTTTACAATTCTTCCCTTATCGAAAAGTTGCAGCAAATCATATAATGATTCTCCATTTTTTCTACCAAAATCACCAATATTAACGCCCGTAAGAACGATTTCCTTTACTCCGTCTGCTGCGGCTTTTTGCGCCCATTGAAGAGCTTCTTGTACAGATGGACTGCGCGACTTACCTCGAGCATAAGGTATGGAACAATAGGAACAGAAATGGTCGCACCCATCTTGAATCTTCAGAAAGGAACGAGTCCTATCGCCCGAGGAATAAGCAGGATGAAACTCTTGCAAGTTTTTTGAAGGTTCTGAATCTAAAGATGTAACCGAAACCTCGAGGTTTGTTGAAAAATCACGGGAAATCAGTTCGGTAATCCGAAATTTTTCCTGATTTCCCAAAACCCACTGCACTCCGCTGATCGCTTTCAATTTTTTTGCCTCGAGCTCGGAGTAACATCCAATCACAGCTATAAAAGCCTTTGGATTTCGCCGGTGAGCCTGATATATGGCTGCACGGCTTTTCTTTTCAGCCACCGATGTAACACTGCAGGAATGTATGATATAGATATCGGCTTCTTTATCGAAATCAGTAATTTGATAACCAAGTTCTCGAAATTTGCGTATCAAAGTGGAGGTTTCTGCAAAATTCAATTTGCATCCCAATGTATGAAAAGCAACTATTATTGAATTCATGCGGCAAAATTAATATATTCCTTTCTATCGATTCTTCTTTATTTTCACTGAGCTTTTCTCCCTTTTTTCTCTATATCAGGTACATATTGCTGCATGATGATACCTACTACGACCAAAATCAAGCCTGTGATGGTACTTAACATGATCCTTTCCTTCAATATAAAATTGATATAGAACAATGAAAGAAATGGAGAAAGGAAAACCAGATTGCTGATATGAGCTGTTGTTTTTGAATATTTTAAAGCTTTTAGCCAAAAGATGAAAGTGAGTCCCATTTCGAAAATTCCTACATAAATAGCTCCAGCCAATCCCTTAATAGGAGGGAAAGTCAAGCTATGTTTGATAGCCGAATAAATGATAATGAGAATTGTACCACTTAAAAAACCAATAAAAAGTTTTTCGACCTCATCGCCAGCTATCTTCATATTTAGAATCCAATATATTGCCCATATAAAAGGACAGGTAAGAGCTAGTACAACCCCTAAAGGATTACTGAATTGCATAAGCCAAGGTTTTCCATGGGTGCTGATGATGACAATTCCTATAAAACTGATGAAAACTGAAATTATGCTCATCCAGCTTATTTTTTGACCAAGCATGGGAATGGAAAGCAAAACCAGAACTACAGGCCAGAAATAATTTAAGGTTCCGGCTTCTTGAGCTGGCAGTAACTCATAAGCTTTTAATAGAATTAAATAATAAAGGAAAGGGTTTAATATCCCATTGAATGCTAATCGCAACAGTTCTTTGTGTGGCCTATCAAATACATTCCTGAGTCTTTTGTTGATGATTAAATAAATGGTGAAAAAGAGGGTAGAAGTAAGACTGGCATAAAGGAGTAATTCTACAAAACTAACATATCTCAGAGTAATCTTGAAAGCCGTGGCAATAGTTGACCAGGCAAGGATAGCCAATCCGGCAAAAAGATATGCTTTATTCTGGCTTTTCATCTGGCAAAGTTTAGAAAATACCTTCTAAAACTTCATCGAGCGAGGCGCGATTAAAATAACGTTCTATTTCGTACTCTTTTAGCTTTTGTTTAACATCACTATATTCATGCGGGAGTCCTTTCAAAGCCGATTCTATTTCGGATATCTCGTCAGAACTGAAAAAGTCGCCAAAAATTTTAACCGATGTTATAATTCCTTTTTCAACCATAAGGTCGAATTCTACAAATCCCCCAGAAGTTTTTACAATTTTTCGAAAGTTGTATTCGGGTGAGTTCCCAAAATTCCATTCCCATGTTTCGTATTTGCTATTTTGTAAATTTGTAATGTAGGTAATATCTTCAGGTTTGAATTCATAAATCTTGCTTTCGGGATACATTTGGGAAATATGCGTGAAAATTAAATCACGAAACTGGATTATATCTATGGTTTTTTTTAAATATTCACTAACATTGGCAACCCGACTGCAGGTAGATTTTACCGCCTTGTCCTGAAATTTAACAGGATCGACCTTTAAGGCTGAAGAAAGATTGGGCAAATGTGCTGAATACAATATGGTGCCATGATGTAAAAACCGGTTTTTATAAACGCATTCTGCATTTCCTGAAATTTTCTTTCCATCGATTACGATATCATTCCGGCCTTCAAAACGAGCATCGACTCCTAAATTAACCAGAACATCCACTATGGGCTGAGTGTATTTTTTGAAATTCATCACCGGCTTGCTATTGGGTGAATTCGAAATGAAGGTAAAATTTAAATTGCCCAAGTCGTGAAATACTGCTCCTCCACCCGTGATACGCCTTACAACCTTTATATGATTTTCTTTTACGTATTCGATATTGATCTCTGCCAGAGCGTTTTGATGTTTTCCAATAATAATAGAAGGCTCATTCCTCCAAAGCATAAAAACATCTTCCTCGTAGTTTTTCAGAAGATATTCTTCGCTTGCTAAATTGAAATAAGGGTTAGTATTTTGATTGTTAATGCAAAACATAATTATTTAGATTAATTTTTAATAAGCAGCGAAATTAATAAAACTTCGAAATATTTGAGTCTAAGTCAAAAAACTCGTAAATACAAGAAGTAATTGAATGAGACCTTGATAAAACTTTGACATTCTCCGATTTTATTTGGATAATTTTGTGCTCGATATTATCATTTTAAGAAATGCTTCAAAATTTTGAATTATGTCGAAGTCGCTGAGTGAAATTCTGTTCGAAGAAGGAGAAGAACGTGAAAGGTATTACAATGCCGTAAGCCCTCCATTGATACAAACTTCCAACTTTGTTTTTTCGACGGTAGAGCAAATGCGTCGTGCATTGAGTGATGAATATACACATTCGGTATATAGCAGAGGAAATAATCCAACTTTAGCCATTTTACGTAATAAACTGGCCAAACTTGAGGGCGCCGAAGATGCGCTGGTTTTTTCGAGTGGCTGCGGTGCCATAGCTGCAGCTTTGTTTAGCCAGTTACGCCATGGCGATCATCTGGTTTGCATTCGAAAACCCTATAACTGGGTAGCGCATTTTTGCAGGATAATTTTGCCGAAATATGGCATTCAGACTACTTTCGTTGAGGAAGGCAGTGCGCGAGCTTATGAAGCTGCCTGCCAGCCCAATACCAAATTATTTTATCTTGAGTCGCCCAATACTTTTACGTTCGAGATAACCGATATCAGAGCCGTAGCCGAAATAGCCAAATCGAAAGGCATTGTGACAGTCATCGACAATAGTTATTCTACTCCTCTTTATCAGTCGCCTTTATCCTTAGGGATTGACCTTGTATTGCATTCGGCATCGAAATATCTTGCGGGTCATAGTGATGTAATAGCTGGAGTTTTAGCGGGTAGCAAGGAAATGATTGGCAAAATTTATAATTCGGAATATCTGGCCTTTGGTGCAGTGTTACCTCCATTCGAGGCTTGGTTGATGCTCAGGGGCTTACGAACCCTCGAGATTCGCCTTCAGCGAAGCAGTTCCAATGCTAAAGCACTTATCGAGGCCATCGAAAACCATCCTCGCATAAAAAGGATTCTTTATCCTTTTCATTCGCAACATCCTAAAAACGAAATCGCTCGAAGCCAGATGAAAGATTGCAGCGGTTTGTTTTCGATCGAATTGGAGGCAGATACTCCCGATGAAGTAATTTTGTTTTGCAATAGTTTAAAGCATTTTTTGAAAGCGGTTTCGTGGGGAGGATTCGAATCTTTGGTCGATCCTGCTATCACCGTTTATAATTTTGACCATCCTGAATTAAATGAGCTCTCCTGGCGTACTGTGCGCTTTTATTGCGGATTGGAATCACCTGAAATATTAATAGATGATGTATTACAGGCCTTGAATATTCTTGATAATGGAGCAACAAACAGGCAAAAGTAGAATGGCAAGGCTGCTAAAAAGCTTCGAGTATGCAGGCCGAGGCCTCTTGGAGATGATAAGAAGTCAGATGAATGCGCGAATTGAATTATTTATACTCACCGTTGTGATGATTGCAGGTTTTGTCTTCAAGATTCGGGTCAATGAATGGATAACGATAATACTCGTTTCAGGCTTGGTTTTAGCGGCCGAGGCATTCAATAGCGCTATAGAAAATCTGGCCAATGCGATATCGTTACGCCAGTTCGATTCCAAGATTAAAAAGATAAAAGACCTTGCAGCCAGTGGGGTTTTAATTTCTGCTGTTTGTGCATTTGTTATAGGTTTGATTATTTTTATTCCTTATATTGTTCGGTTTTTTGTATCCTTATGATTTTAATCGTTGATAGTGGAGCTACGAAGGCCGAATGGCGTTTATTGCTCGAGAATGGGGATGTGCAAGCTGCAAATACCACGGGAATCAATCCTTATTTTATTCGGTCGGAATCTATTGGTAATATTCTGATGAATGAATTGCCTGATAATTGGATTCATGAAAGTAAAATCGGGAAGATTTATTACTATGGTGCCGGATGCGGGAGTGAGATACAAGAAAAAAGTATCGAAAAAGCTTTGAAAGCCATATTTCCGGAGGCGAATTTGTTCATTTCTTCCGACCTTTTAGGAGCGGCAAGAGCTTTGTGGCAGAGGGATTCTGGTTATACCGCTATTTTAGGTACGGGTTCCAATGCAGGATATTTTAATGGTCAGCAAATCGAGAAAGGGATAAAATCGTTGGGTTTTATCCTGGGTGATGAAGGCAGTGGCGCTGATTTGGGGAAACGCTTGCTCAAAAGATATTTAGAAGGAAAATTCAACCAAGATTTAGCAGAAAATTTTTACCAGCAATTTCCCTTCGACCTTGCTGATTTTTTAGATGCCATCTATTCGAAACCTTTTCCTAATCGTTTCATGGCAGGGTTTGTTCCATTTATGAAGGAAAACTCGAACGAAATAGAAATCCAGTTGATTGTGGAGGAAGCATTCGATGATTTTTTTGGATTGGTGCAAACGATAGCACAATCTTCTTTTCGAAAGTCGATACGATTCACCGGTTCGGTGGCCTGGGCTTTCGAGGAAATTTTACTCGGAGTTGCTGCGCAACATCATTTCGAGGTGTCATTGGTAGTAAAAAACCCTATCGATCTTTTGGTAAAATTTCATCATGCTCAGCCATAAATATCAGGCATTTCTTTTTAAAAGAGTAGAAAACCAATCTTTATGATATGATTTTACATAGAGACGCCTCGATTGAATAAGATCTTCGATTTCGAGATGCATATTATGGTTTACTTGCAATGCCATGGGGAGAATAAACTTTTCGTAAAGATTCAGATTGGTTTTAATTTTATTCAAGGAAATATTGTCGATATGAAGATCGGTAAGATTGCTGATTACGTCGGCACATTTCAATATTTTAGCTTTTTTGGAGCCCTGGTGGAGCAACCTTTCATAAAATTCTCTTTTTGATTCTGGAAAGTGTCGCGTTACTTCCTTAACAAGCCGTATCACTTCTTCCACGTCTTCGTCTTGAATCTCGCGTATATTTTCTTCCCTTGCTTCATGAAAATCTTCAAGAAGATCGTGAAGTATGGCAGCTTTTAAAAGTACAGAATCGATGTAATGATAATCGATGAGGATACTCATGGTAGCCATCGCATGCCTGAACTGATTCCCTCCAGTTTTACGGCTGATGCTAATCAAGGCATAGGCTTTTTGAATATATGGGGCGAGCACAATAGATGCAAGCCTATTTTTCTCATCGTTATTCATGAATTTTTTCTTTGTTTCTGATAGGAGAAAGTACTCTTCAATGTTCTGAAGATGAATGAATAAAAAAAGATTTAAATAGATAAAATTTTTTATTTCTATAACTTATCTACAAAAAATCTGCCATATAATCGATCTGTTACATATGGTTTAGAATCAGCATTCGATATAGGGAAAGGGTCGTCGACGCAGATTGAGATAAATTCCGAAATCGAATCTGCGATTTTATCATCTTATCTTTTAAAAGGCGATCGAATCATTCCGCTTGGTTATTTCAAAGAGATGATAAAATATACTGGTATAAAAAAACAGGAGAATGCCTATCTATAAACATTCTCCTGTTTTTATTGTGGGAGCTATAGGAGTCGAACCTATGACCCTCTGCTTGTAGGGCAGATGCTCTAAACCAACTGAGCTAAGCTCCCCTTCGATATTGCGCTGCAAAGATAGAGCATAATCTTCGTTGTTTCCAAATTTTTTCGATATAATTCTTGGAATTTCCTTCTATGGGATGAGATTTTTTGTTAATTAGAAGAATATCAAATTCAGAACTCCTGATCCTATAATTGCATATCAATATTTTACAAAAGTACCACCGTATTTCAATTTGTCGTATTTTCGGGCAAAAATTTTTAGATATGCAACTTCAGTTACCATTTTTCCCGACCGAT